>JGI12316J15309_10000135_pt1 | contig 117355 bp, 91 predicted proteins | sample MarCyaLeptolynsp_FD_15309 | JGI IMG/M metagenome (IMG submission 15309)
GGGAGGCCAAGGTGCTGATCGAACGTTGGCGGATTCACTACAACACGGTGCGCCCGCACAGTTCACTGGGCTATCGACCACCGGCCCCGCAGGCGATTCAAGTCGCGCCGCCGTTAGCAGGCTGCGCTTCGTTCGCTCCGCTCACTACGCTCCGCCCGCCAACGGCGTGTGTTCCGAGCGGTGCTGGATTAACATAGAACATGGTATTAACCGAGGGGGAAGGTCAACCTCGATCTCGAAGGTCGACCGCGGATTCTCAATGGCTCAATCGATCGGGGTGCATTTGAATACGAGGATGTCATCCTGCTTGCTGACATGAATTGCGACGGTGCGGTCAACGGATTAGATGTGGATGGGTTTGTTCTCGCGTTAACGGATTTGTCGAGTTATGCGAGTCGCTACCCAAATTGCAATGTGACTGCGGCAGACGTGAATGGTGACGGCTTCATCGACGTACAGGATATTGGTGCGTTTGTGATCGAATTGACGGAACATTGATAAACAGTGCGCGTGTACCCGTATCTTGGTCCAAAATTAGACTTTAAGAATCGGTCATGCGCTTGTCTCCAATTCAGGTGCGTTTCTTCGAGCTGCTAGCTATTTCTAGAATTGACTCGGGTGCCAATGAACTCATCTATTGCAACTTGGAATAAGGAGCCATTATCTCGAAAGGGAGAAGGCGAAGGGCGTGTTGCACGGAACGCCGCAGGTTACCGGGTGGTCTTTGCGGGTTTTACATACCTCAGAAAGAAAATCTATAAGTCGTTCCGAACGAACAAGTTAGGGAGAGCCTCACGGCTTGGACCCACATGAAGCGTATTAGGTCCACATGGCGGGTTCTGCTGCCAGAAAAGAATGTGAAAATTATCTCCTTTGAATGTTCATTTCTTGCGCAACCATTCGAGCAATCATCGCCCTAGTGTTTTCGGAAAGGTGATCCCAACTCGATATTACGGTTTTCAGGAGTGGATCTAAGGGTATAGCTCTAGGTGGGGCTTGCGATGGGGCATTGCTAACTCCGGCGTTATCAGATACTTGCGAAATAGGCTCAGGGGTTTGTAAACCGTAGGTCATCGGTTCGAGCCCGATCGCCGGCTGTCCTGATACTTTATATTTATGGTAACGGGATATCCAATTCCTCCACGCTTTGATGGCCGCCGTATGCCAGCGCGTCGCAATCGCATTGAACAGTCGTGTGCTGCTACCGAATTATTTGCGCGCATCAAGGCTGTAGCGCTACCCCTTGAAATCAACCGGAGATATAAGGGGCAAGGTTTCCGAGACCGTTACACGTAAGCGTTTAGAGGAGTACAGTTATCCTTGTTATCGATGAGTACATTGTGTCTAATACTGTAGCACTTTCATGCAGTCAGCTTTTTGGCAGGTCAGCCACTGCAAAGTATTTTTATCTACAGATTCCGTTGGAGATGATGGAATTGGAGGCAGTCTGCCGATTCCGGATTCTGGTGCCCGATGTAACCGTAGATCAGTAGTATGCGAAACTGAGTACTCAATATCGCTAATCCAGTAACGCGGTCAGCAAGCATGGGTTGTGCAGTAGTCTCCTAATAAATTGGCAGTATCCCTGTTTTGGGCAACTCTTCTCTGCTCTTCTTGGATAACTTTCGCAGCAAAGTGACGAAACGGAATCCACCGCAAACTTATACGTTGACCCTTCGGACAATCAAATTGACGTATTAGTAGCCCTTTCTAAACTCACCGCCTCTGGCGGTGGACCGGAAGAGGTTTGACCGATCCAGGGGGTTTTGAGGTGGTATAGGTTCCCCCTTCGGGAAGGCCTTTTGGACTAAATTTTGAAGGGTGAACCCACGCACGAATGGCAAGGCTTGTCCCATTTAAGGTGGGAATGCAAGTATCACGTTGTGATCATTCCGAAAGATCGACGCCGGGTGACGTATGGTCGATTGCGACAGCGAATCGGATGGATGCTGAGAGAGTTGTGTCGGCAGTGTGGTGTCGAGAACCTGGAGGGGCACAGCATGGCGGATCATGTTCACATATGTTTGAGCACTCTGCCGAAGTTCAGCGTTTCGCACACGATTGTTTTTTTGAAAGGCAAAAGTGCGGTTCGGATTCATCGGGAGATTCTGAAGGAGCAACGGATGACGGGATTGCACTTCTGGGCGAAAGGGTATTGCGTTAGCACGGTCGGTCTCGATGAGGCAAAAGTGCGACGCTATATCCAAGAGCAAGAACAACTGGAATCGAGTCAGAGTGATTTTGTTTTGAAGTAGAAAGTAAACACCGGCCTCATCGGGGCGTTCCCAAAGTGAATGTCCCCTTTGAGGGGGCTTCCTAAAGCCACCCGCTAGGCGGGTGGTTGATTACTTTCTCCCTGTTCTGTTTGGGGTATGCGCCGATGGCGGGCGTAGCGTGGCAAGCGGTTCGAACGACGCCCAGCCTGCCATCAGCGCGAATACAATAGCCTCTGGTATTAACAACTCGGAATCGGTGATGCGGACATCGTCACGATTCGCCATCTTCTATTCGGGGAACTGGGCCAGTATTGCTTCATTTCCGCTCTCCTATTGGTTGGCAAACGTGACGTCACCCAACCACACTTACGGGTTAATCAACAAATCGATCATCATCTGGATATCTGCACCGTCGGCAAATCCATCGTTGTTTAGGTCAGCCAGATTCACATCGCAATCAGGATAGCTGATTCCATAGGCCGCGCTGTCCACGAGCGCGAGCGCGAATGGCATGATGTCGTCGGTATTTGCCACCTGGTCGCAATTCAAATCGCCCCGGATATCAGCAATTTGAGTGGTGGAGAAACCCATCTCAGTGAGCCAAAAGACTTCGAAAGACGACCCAAAACCTGGGTCCACGCGGAAGATGACGGTGTCGAACCCATCGGGATCTGTCAGGCCGAAGAAACCACTTGCCGGGCTACCACTCGGGTCCGCGAAGTCGCTGATATCGTACCAGGTGGTGACCTCGGATTGGGTGGAACCGATACCGACGTCGATGCCGGTTACGCTTTCGAACTGACCGAAGAAGCCGGTCACGGTTTCGGGAAATTCCCAGACCAAGTTGCGCGTTGCAACGCTGTTGCTGCGGTCCAATGCAAAGCCAAACTCGCTGAGATCAAAATCAGGATGGTTATAATATTGGTCCGGTGGAGAGAACGGCGATCCGTTAGTAAGCGTTGAGATGATGCCGATATCCGTCGTCAACGACACTGCGTTAATGCTGCTGCCATCAAAGGTATCAAATACCTTGCTGAATTGTCCTACCTTGTCGTCGTACTCAACCTGCGAACCAACTGCGATGGTATTCGATGCGCGCGTGTAGCCCATTTCCGTAAGCCAAAAAACTTCGAAGGACGAGCCAAAACTTGGATCGACGCGAAAGATCACCGTGTCAAAACCATCAGTATCTACCAAGCCAAAAAAACCATTCGCCGGGCTGCCACCTGGATCGGCCACATCGCTGATGTCGTACCACGTCGTCACTTCGCCTTGAGTAGCACCAATTCCGACGTCGATGCCAGTCATACTTCGAAACTCACCATAGAAACCGATTACGGTTTCAGGGAATTCCCAGACTACATTACGCGTTGCCACGCTATTACTGCGGTCCAGCGCAAAGCCAAACTCGCTGAGATCGAAATCGGGGTGGTTGTAATAGTTGTCTGGCGGAGAAAAGGCTGATCCGTTGGTAAGTGTGGAAACGATGCCGATGTCCGTTGTCAACGACACGGCGTTCAAACTGCTACCGTCAAACGTATCGACGACGACATTGGAACTACCCGTCGCCGCGTTGTACGCGGGCAGTGAATCAACGGTGGTTGGAACGGCGATCGCAGTTGAGGTGGCCAACAAAGATGCGACGAGCGCGGATGCGAATTTCTTTTTCATCGAGAACATATGTGACTCCTGATGCGAGGATGATTGAGTTTACGGTTACTTTGTTTGCAGGCAATAACGGAGCTTCAATTCTTAACGAGTCTCCATTTAGGGGATGTTGGAGTCATGCTCATTTGTGTTCTCCGATTGACTCCAAACTTCGGAAATACGAGATTCAGCTGTTCTAGAAAGCGTCAAAAAGAATGCAATGTCATGCAGGTCAGTGATCTTGCCCTAATCTGCCGTGGAGGCGGTCCAGAGGTCGCCCCCCATTCCACGGCCTACTTCGTTAGCCAGGAGCTAGGATCGCAAATAAAAATTAACGATCTAAGCTCGAAAACGACTAGATGTGGTAGCTCATAGGGTTTCTTAGGATCCTAGAAGCAACTCCAAAAGGTCCTGAATATCGAGACCGTTGCTTTCTCCATCCTGATTGACGTCTGCCGCACACAGTTCGTTTGCTGTAGCAATCGAGGGATCTACCAGAACCGAAGCAAATGCCGGCAAATCGTTCGTCGAGACAATCGAATCGCCGTCAACGTCACCGCGTGGACGTCCATCGCCGCAGGTAGCATCGCAGCCATCGGGCGTACCATTTCCATCTACGTCGATATTGTCGTCAAATCCTGGACAGACGTCGCAAACGTCCACTACACCGTCGAAGTCTTCGTCAGCATCGCCTAGTATTGCTGCAAACGTCACACTTTGGGCTGCACCGGTATCTGTCGCACTAGTCGTTAGAGACAGCGTCGATATCGGTCCGGCAAATCGCAATATGCCACGGTGGAAACCCCCTGGTAATTCAAGCGTGTTCCCTACCACCATTCCGTTTGAAATACCTGATGCAACGGTAAATGGCAGATCAAAGGTGTAGGTCTGCGGATCGACGCCTAAGCTACCGGCGCCTCTCCAGCTAGACACATAAACCAAGAGATCATCAACCGGCGGATCAAATGTCGCCGTCCACTCTGTGGCTGCACTATACCCCACGCGCTCCTGCATTGGGGATAAAGGTGCAAACGAAAATTCTGGGCCACTCATGTCAGCGGTTGGCGGTGTTGCACCATTAAACACCGGTGAGATCATGACGCTGATACCGCATATTGATCCACTAAAAACACCTTCAACCCCCATTTCCCAGTCAGTCGCCTGCACCTCGTCACACAGACCGTTGTTGTCGGAATCGCCAAACGCGTTATCACCAAAACACAGGTCACAACCATCTGCAATGCCGTCACCATCGGAATCGATGGTGTCATCAAATCCTGTGCAAATATCGATGTCGTCGCAAATACTATCGCTATCGCTATCACCGGTCGCGTCGTCTCCGACGCAAAGGTCACAGGCATCGCCTTGTCCATCGCCAAGCCCTAGGAATAATTGAGCCACCTCGTCGTCTGAAAGGGCCTTTTCGAACACCGCAACCTCGTCGAGAAGGCCATCAAAGTCGCCCCAGGGATTGGCTGAATTGGGGCGGGCGAGTCCGAGGGTAAGCGGGCTACCTGAACTAACGTCGATCGATCCGGACCATTGGCCTTCCTGAGCAGCCAATCCGCCATCGATATACACTTTTACTTCGTTACTACGATTGCTGTCGTAGGTCAAAGCGAAATGCGTCCATATGTCGTCAACGACAACGTTCGGTACGAGATAGGGAATATTACTATCCAGTCCTGTAGTATCGAGATAAATTTCGATGTTCGATCCGGTTGAACCGATTTCCAGGTTATCGTTGTTGTTTGCCGATGACTTCGCCACCATCACGTTATCGATGTTGTGATTGGTTGAATTTGCATCGCCGGTCCGATCACTGCGCCTTTGGAACCAGAACGCAACAGTGAACTCCGAGGTACCGTCGAGCGCCGTCGTTTCACCTAGATTGACATGCTGATTATTGCTAGTTACCGAACCATCAAAGTCGAGCCCCGCGCCTTGGCGCCCCAACGCCCTCGCTGCGCCGTTAACGACGCCGTCTGAGTCTCCGACCTGATCGACCAAGATCGTGCCGGAATTTTCCTCCATACGCCATGCCGAAACCGCTGACAGGCTTGGCGACGGCAATTCGCTGTCTATTTGCGCTGGATTGTTGATCAACACGCAGTTGTCAATATTATCGCAGAAGCCGTCACCGTCGGAGTCGCCCGTAGCATCGTCCCCATTGCATAACTCGCAATTGTCAGCAACACCGTCCCCGTCCGTATCCCCGCTATCGTTCTGCAATTCGTAAGCCCCCATATCGAGGTAGGTGATGCTGCCCGAACCCGAATCGGCGACACAAGAGTCAAAGACTCTAATATCGCCGTTCAGGTCCGTCATTCCGCCTCCTGCGGTGGTAAATTCGTCGTAATCGCCGACATCAACGCCCAACGATCCAGGCACCAGACGAAAGTCCTGATTTGCTGAATCAACAAACGTCGCGGTGCCGTCAATGTTAGTACCGGTACCACCCACGAACAGCGAATTGTTAACGGTGATAATCCCCGAACCAATCGTACCGACCACATTCTCCATATCAAAAATGCAGTTCTGGACATTGGCGTCGCTGCCGCTTCCAGCATCAATTGCTCGAGTATCGGTGTTGTCTGCAAAAGTACAGTTAATGATATCACTGGGGCGCCGCAAATTGACGGTAGCATCCGCCCCGTTGTTGCCGCTGAAGAGGCAGTTGATCATTGTCGTGGAAGCGAAACCGGCGGCAGCGCTGGCGAAACCCGCTCCGTTGTTATTCAAAAAGCGACATTGCTCAAATATGTGCGTTGAAGAAGAAGAGTCCGAGTTGACCGCCGCAACGCCGTTACAATCTCTGAAGACCACTCGGGTACAATGTAACGATCCACCTGCAGAATGAATGGCACCGCCGCCGTTTCCCATGGTCGGTATGCCTTCGCGCATCGTCATATCCTGAAATCGAATTGTTGGAAAATTCTGGATCAGAAATGTGGTGTCCGACAGATCGCTATCCACGACCGATTGTGTGGCACCTTGCCCCCGAATCGTTAGTGACTTATTCAGGATGATGCCAGATTCATATAGGGTGCAATCACCAATTTCGAGAACATCATTTGCTGACGCATCGACAACGGCCTCTGCTATGGTTCCGTGAACGGTGCCTTGTGAGAGATTGGTGACATTGACGGAATTCGGACAGCTATCACAATCGTCCGGAACACCATCCAAATCTGAATCGATCGCATCATCGCCACCGGGACACGTATCGCACGCATCTCCGAATCCATCACCGTCGGAATCGTTCTGGTTTGCGTTTGCGATGGAAGTACAGTTGTCCTCGAAATCGAAGGCTCCGTCACTGTCGGAATCCGCGGCTTCGCTCAGGCCGGTGAGTGCCAAAGTGATATTCCAACGGGCAACTTGCGAAAATCCGCTCGTAACCATTAGCCGCCAATTGCCGGTACCTGATAAGCTGAACGAATTGACGTTCACCGGTCCGTGGGCATAGGCCCCGTTGCTGTCTGTCCGCCATGAGCTTGGGAAGGTACTCGCCTTGGTAAAACTGAGTCCGTCATAGCCATTCAGAGTTCCTGAGTCGTTTACGAATGGACCGACTTCGATTGCATTGCCACTCGGATCAACAATTCCCACAACTAAATCGCTGGCAAATGCAAAGTTACCTTGGTTATTGAAGTTCACGTTGATGTTGACGCTTGTTAAGTTGCCTTGAGCAGCGAATGACATCTCTTCGACATCCCCGGAATTTCCAAGGAAGGTAACGTTGGTAGGAACCGTTGCGGCAGCATCCAATGAAATACCACCGAGTGAGAGATTGATATCCCATCGTGCTGTCTGCGAAAATGCACTTGTCGCAACCACACGCCATGTCCCGGCACCACTTAAGCCAAATGAACTGACATTGATTTGCCCGATTGAGTAGCCACCATTGCTGTCAGTGCGCCAACCGCTTGGAAAGTTACCGGCATCCGCGAACGTTATTCCATCATAACCGTCTAAGGATCCCGGATCGTTTACGAAAGGACCGATCTCGATCGCGTTTCCGTTGGGATCTATGACACCAACGATCAAGTCACTGGCAAACGCAAAATTTCCTTGATTGTTATAGTCAACACTGATACCCACAGTGGTCAAATCGTCCTGAGCTTCGAACTCAACCTCTCGAACGCTCCCAGAATTTCCGGTAAAGCTGAATTCGCGGCTGATGTCGGCAAAGGCGACGGATGAATTCAACAGCGTCAAGGCGAGCACAAGTAGCACGATTTGAGCGACGTTATTCTTCTTTATCATTTGGTTTCCTTTATCGGAGCGGCTTCCAGCAGCTATCAGCCACGGGACCCACCGCGAATTCCCCACTGGAAATGCCGGCTCCCGTCGAGCCGGTACCCACACCAAACTCGCACCAGACAGCCGCCGCCCGTAAAGAAAATCGAAAAAAGCCAGTAACGCGATGTAAAGATATTTATTTCAATGACTTATGTCGCGGGTTGTAATGGGGAAAATCTTCCAGTTTCGGATATTATCTGATTGTGAACGATCCAAATGCGCAAGATCCGGCACGTGAAGCCACGCAACTCCTGCAACGAGTAAAGGAGGGCGACCGTCAGGCCGCCGAGCAATTGCTGCCAATCGTTTACGAGGAATTGCGCGCTCGGGCGGGCGCATATTTTCGAAATCTCCCCGCCAACCATACGTTGCAGCCGACGGCCCTTGTCCATGAGGCATATATCAAACTCGTGAATTCGCCGAGCGCTCAGTGGCATGATCGCGCCCATTTCTGCGCCTTGGCGGCCCGCGCGATGCGGCTCATTCTGACGGATCATGCTCGACGAAGGATAATGGCCAACAAAGCGCGCGAACAACACCCAACTTTGCTGGAATCACCTAGTGAGAACATCAGCGTCGATTTGCTGGCGCTCGACGAAGCGCTGACGAAACTAACAAGCCTAAGAGAGCGTTTAGCCCGCATCATCGAGCTACGATTTTTTGGATCGTTGTCGATGGAAGAAACTGCGGCCGTCTTGGACGTGTCCGTTTCGACTGTTGAGAAAGATTGGCGGCGCGCGCGGGCATGGCTTATTCGAGAGCTCGGTGAAGATAAGACATGACTGACGATCGCAACCGCTTCAATCTGATATTGGACATCTTCGATGAAGTCTGTGACTTACCGATAGAAGAGCGGCACACCCATCTCGCATCGCGCTGTCAAGGTGACTTGTCGCTTCGTCAGGAAGTCGAATCTCTGTTAAGGGCAGATGGCAGCGATCATTATGTCGTCGCGGCAGCCGAGTCGGGAAAGGCATTCGACATGCTCTCGATTGACCCGTCGATCATTGAGCACACCTCAGGTCATCAACCCACTCGAATCGCAGGGTACCGGATCATTCGCGAAATTGGACGCGGTGGGATGGGCATCATTTATGAAGCCGAACAGGAATCACCGAATCGTCGGGTTGCGATAAAGGTCCTTCAAAACGGCTCATTAGACCGCATGATGCTCAGGAGATTTCAGCAAGAGGCTCAACTACTAGGAAAATTGCAACATGTTGGCATTGCGCAGATCTTTGAGGCGGGGATTGCGAAAACATCAGCAGGAACAACGCCCTTTATTGCAATGGAGTATATCGAAGGACGGCCAATTGACGTCTACGCGCGCTCAGAACATTTATCAATTTCAAAACGCCTTGAGTTAGTTGCTCGCGTTTGCGATGCAGTGCAACACGCACACCAAAATCAGGTGATCCACCGCGATCTAAAGCCCGGAAACGTAATCGTAATTGCGCAACCCGCAGGCACCTTGGGTCATACAAAAAGCACGACCCTATTTGACGATGTCGGCCAACCCAAGATCCTGGATTTTGGTATCGCGCGGCATAGTGAAGACGGTGTGAATAACGCGACACTCCAAACCGAAGCAGGTCAGTTGATCGGTACTCTGGCGTACATGAGTCCTGAGCAACTAGAGGGGGATTCTAGGTCGCTCGATACCCGATGCGATGTGTATGCCCTCGGCGTCATGCTTTACGAATTGGTGGTTGATCGACGCCCTCATGACCTGCAAGGACTTTCATTTACGGATGCTGCACGGAAACTCGTCGAAGCTGAGCCTCCCACACTTGGAACGATTCGTCCTGAGTTGCGGGGCGATATTGAGACGATCGCTGCTAAAGCGTTGGAGAAAGACCGTAGCCGACGATATAGCTCGGCTGCAGAGATGGCAGCGGATATTAGGCGCCATCTCGCTGATGAACCCATTCAAGCCCGCCCTGCGACCACGCTATATGTAATCAGTCGATTTGCGCGACGCAACAAAGGACTCGTCGCAGGAATAGTTGCGGCTTTCTTGGTGTTGATCGCCAGTCTGTTCCTCGTCGAGTCTCAACGACAAATTGCACTGACTGCAAACGAGCGCCTTCAGGTGGTAGTCGAATACCAAAAAGACATGCTGAGGAAAGTTGATGTTCAGCAAATGGGACAGCAAATTGCCGTCCAGCTCCGCGAGGAAGCAAGGCGAATTGGTGACGCAAGACCACAAATCGCAGACCGCGTCACTGCGTTTGAGAGTGTTCTATCAGAAATAAATGCAACGTCTCTAGCCAGTCGTTCACTGGATCAGTCACTATTGGGGCCAGCGATCTCAGCGCTTGAAGAGGGCTTCTCTGACCAGCCTCGTCTAAGGGCGGAGCTCAGGAGCTCACTTTCCGAAGTCTACAATAACATCGGGCTCAGAAATAAGGCGATAGAGCAGGAGAGAGTTACATTAGCCACACGAATCAGAGAGTTAGGATCAGAGCATCCGGATACGCTGGCTTCACGATTCACTATCTGCCAAATATTACTGGAGATCGACTTGTTCGAAGAAGCACTTGGCGAGATTACAGATCTTGCCGAGATACAAAGGCGGGTGCTTGGAAACCAACATCTTGCGACACTGCGTTCCTTAAGAACAAAGGGTGAGTTACTCAGCAGGCTCGCGAAAGAACAACTTGCCGACGAGGTGCTGAATGAAGCACTCGCGCAGATGGAAGAAGTTCTAGGGCCTTATCACATTGAAACCCAAGATTCTCGATTGTCATTAGGCGAACATTACTTACAGAATCGCTTTCTTGACAAAGCTCTCGCAGAGTTTGAGTCGGTACTGACACTGCGACAAAATTCGTTTGGACCTGATGATCCCATGACGCTCGATGTGCTTGTTCGTGTCGCGCGCGTGTTATTTATGCAGAGGAAGCATGGCCAGGCAGCAATATTGATGGAGCGCTATTCAGAGTCACTCGGTCGGCTACTAGGCGATGAGCATCCAAGATATCTAAGTTCTCGGTATCAGTTAGCAAATGCATTGACGGAATCGGGTAACTATCAAGAGGCTCAGGGCGTTATCGATGATGCGTTATTAAGGCAGCGAACGATATTGGGAAGCGATCATCCAGAGACTGCACTTACCGTTAGTGCCGGACTTAGACTCTATGTTAGAACTGGCCACTGGCAGCTAGCCGAACAGTTCGGTCGTGAAGCATTAGCGATCGCTCAACGAACCTTGGGGCCAGATGATTTACGCACGTTAGTTGCGAAGTCTGACCTTTCTGCCGTTTTTCTAAAGAGCGGACGACATGACGCCGCGAAGAAGTGGGGGCAGTCAACGTTTGGGGACTTTTCTCGGGTTCTTGGTCCGGACCATCTCCGCACACTCGGTAGCGGCCAGACCTTGGCCAAAATATTGGTTTCAGCAGGTGAATACGAGGACGCTGCGTCGCTACTGAATGAGCTGCTGGATAAGACTCGTCGATTGCACCCTGATTCGCCGCTCCTAGCAGGGTGCTTAGGTATTGCCGTAAGCAATGAGATCCAACTCAGGCAAGCAGAAAATGCTGTGGAGTTGGCTAAGGAACTGCTTCGATGGTGCACCGAGCACAATGCAGGTAACGCAACGCGCAGCCGATGCTACCTCTGGATAGCGCGAGCACAATACGCTAAACGTGAATTCGACGAATGTGAGAAGTCTCTAAGCCAAGCGAGCGAGTATGCGAGGGGTACGGCTGCAGAGCAAGCTTGGCCTACCACACTTGTTAATTTCTACAAGCAGTTGATTCGGCATCGCCGAGATGTCGATTTGAATCCCAGTGAAGTATTAGAGCTTTATAGAATATTTCTTGAACAATCACCTTCGATGCGCCCTGAAGATAGAAACGCGATAAAGTCTGAGATCAAAAGCTCACTTTCAGAGTTGGGAGTTGAGACCGAAACCTGAGTAAAGACCTTGTCTTTAGGCTGAAGGGCATCGCGCGAAATATATTTGACTTGCCAATGGCCACTAAAGTTCCTTGAGGCCTAAATTGCGATCATGTGTTCGACGACATAGGTGTCGTGGCGTTCGCGAATGCACTGATCGATCCTACTGAGTTTGCTCCCGCGTTTCCGAACTCTGATATATGCCTCGGCACCTGCGGGCACGAATTTCAGGTCATATGCTCTCCGAGCTATCAGGGCCGGTGGCTGTTAATTCCGAAGGAGTGCATGCCACTTTGGGTACAACTTGACGATATTCTGGTAATCATAGAACAAATTCAACGGCACAGTTTGTAGGCTCGGTCGGGTGATGCGGGCTAAATCGAAGACCCAGTCATTCAGGTTTATTCTCTCCGGATTGCGCGTGCCCTGACGTTTTAGTTGGGGTGGCCTGGGCACGTAGTGAAGCCAACGACTTTTTTGCCCAGTTGGTCTGCGGGTGATTGAGGGCTTCGAGCTGGGCGACAGACTCGGTTAATAGACTCTCTGCTTCATCAAACTCGCCCGCTTTCGTCAGACAGTTTCCCAGCGACACCTGACAAAGATGAATTAATGGATCGCCCTCAGCAAAAGCCACCTTTGTTGCGGCCAGAGACTTGCGATGAAAGTCGATTGCGGCCTCAGTCTTCTCCTGTTTGAGAAGGCAAACGCCGATACTGCCAAGAGTAATGGCCGCCGCACGGCTTGCGGGCCCGTTTGTCGCGGAATAGATCCGGTATGACTCCCTGAAGTGCTGCTCGGCAGTGGCATAATCTCGTTTCTGTCGATTGACGGTCCCAAGTAAGTCGTGTGACTCAGCCAAGTCCGAATGATCAGAATGGAGCAGGCGTTGTTGGATCGCATAGGCAGACTTGCCAAAGGACATCGCCTCGTCGATTTTTCGTTGTCGCAACGACAGGCGAGCCAGTCGAAATAGCGTGTCAGCGACATCTACGCTTTCCTCTCCAAAGACGCGCCTCCGCGTCGCAAGCGCTGAGTTTAGTAACATCCTCGCTTCATCAAACTGTCTCTTGGCAGATAAGGCTGCTCCCAGATTATGTTGAACTAAGCTAACTTCGACGTGATCTTCGCCGAAGATGCCGATCATCGATGACAATACTTGGCGGTATATTCTGATGGAGTCGTCTGCCTTTCCTTGGCTGTTAAGTGCATTCGCAATCGCAAGGTCGGCATCCGCTAGCTGTTCGATGCTTGCGGAGTTTCCATATCTCGCTTTCGATTCTCGAAAATGCCTCTCTGCGGTCACATAGTCGCCACTGTTGTAGGCTACATTCCCAAGATCTCGCATCGTAGCTGCAATGTCATGATCGTCATAAACAGCGGATTTAGTTTGAATCGCCAAGACCTCGTCTAGTAAAAGACTGGATTCGGCATACTTCGAATTTCTCCAAAGGGTGCGTGCAAGCTCTTGCTTGGATTCAACCAGTTTGTCCGAATCCGCCGGAAGATAATTAGACCTTATCTGGAGTGCACGTTGCAAGTGTTTTTCTGACTGATCAAACTGCCCTAACAGCAGGTAGATTCTTCCCAGAGCTTCGCGAATTGATACTTCAATATCAGGTTCGTCGGAGAACGATTTGTCCAGTGCCTCAGTTGAATTGTCGAGCATATCCGCGACTCGCAAGTTGTAAGCTGAACCTGCCTGCGGGCTCGCTGCGCCGAAGACGTCATGAATAAGAAACTGGTTTAATGCCGCAACGCGACGCTCTTCGCGCCGTGCTGCGTCTCGTTGAATAGCCGCGCGCCATGCAAAGATGCCAGAAGTGACGCTGCCCACAATCAGAATCACGACCATTCCGATGATACCACCCACCAACCCACGATTGCGCCGCGCAAATTTGCCAAACTGGTAAACGCGGCTAGGCGGGTGTGCTGAGATAGGCTCGTTGCATAGAAACCGCCGAATGTCCTCGGCGAATGCGGCAACGGACTGGTATCGTCGATCCTGCTCCTTTTCCAGTGATTTTTGAATTATCGTATCCAAGTCGCCCCGAAATTGCGTATTGATGGTTCCAAGGCGGACCGGATCTTCCTCACGAATCAGCCGTGCCGCTTCGGGAATCGGGCATTCGCGGACGGAAATTGGCAGTTGTCCGCTCAACAATTCGAATCCCAGAACGCCAAGGGCGTAAATGTCAGAGCGCGGATCAATCTGACTTGGATCGCCAAGCGCCTGTTCGGGGCTCATGTATGCGATAGTACCCACCAACTGACCGATGTTGGTACGCATCGTCACCGTATGCACATCAGCGTCAGTCGCACGTGATACACCGAAGTCGAGGATCTTTGGCTGGCCACTTTCTTCAACGATAATGTTGTCTGGCTTCAAGTCGCGATGGATTACGCCGCGCTCGTGCGCGTGTTGGACGGCGTCACAAATTTTGGTGAGTAAGACAAGCGTCTCCCGAGTGGATAGTCTGCGCTTCTTTATATAGTTCCCCAGGGACTGTCCATGGATCAACTCCATTGCGAAGAATGGCTGTTTGATTACTTGACCATTTGGCAGGTTTGTATCGCCGAATCCGGCACCGTAGATGTTGGCTATTCCCGGGTGATGTAAGCGTGCCAGAAGATTCGCTTCGCGACGAAATCGATCGATCATCTCGCCTGACATCGCGTCGTACCGAATGACTTTGATTGCGACGGTCCGACGTGGATGCTCTTGACGGGCTTCGTAGACGGTGCCCATTCCACCCTCGCCGATCTTCCGGATCAGTTCATAATCTCCGAAATACCTTGGCAATTCGATTGGGTCGGGGCTGGCGGTCCCGATGTTTTTTGCGAGCAAATGGCCTAAACCACCATCGACGGCAAACTCGATCGCACGGCAGTCCCCAGCGTCGTGCATCAGCATTGCTTCCACTTCAACACGCAAACCAGTGTCGTTTCCGCAGGCTCGAAGGAGGAATGCGCTACGCTCAGGTTCGGAGAGATCGCAAGCACGAAGGAAAATGTCATTCACGCGTTCGTAGTCTTCGGCTTTCATGACACGCTACTCCGAATTATCTGATGCCTGTAACTCCCGGCTTAGCCATGCACGGATTGCACGCCAGTCGCGTTCGATCGTACTGGACGAACATTTCATCACATGTGCAATTTCCGCCACATTCAGGCCGGTGAAAAAACGCAACTCAACGATTCGGGAATGTCGCTCATTGAGTTGCGACAAATTCTCCAGTGCGTCGTTGATCGCCATTAGATCGATTGGGGCCATACCCGCCTCGGTCGCCTCAGGCTCAAATACTACTCGGTTCCAATCGCCACCTCGTTTGTTTGCATTTCGCCGTCGTGCGTAGTCCGCCAGGATCATTCGCATGGCACGCGCCGAGACGGCAAAGAAATGAGAGCGATCCTGCCAAGTGATATCCGCTTGGTCGATGAGACGAAGGAACACCTCGTGTACCAGCGCTGTTGGCTGCAACGTGTGATCTGCTCGGGCGTTTCGGAATGCACTCCCTGCGAGCATCCGCAATTGATCGTATACCAGCGGGATGAGCCGTTCGGCAGCCGAATCGTCTCCTCGACGGAGTTGCTGGAGAATTTCGGTGGCGTCGGATTGCCTCATGAGATCGTCAGAATCCCCTGTTACTCAGTCTTGCGAATGCGAAATCTTATCCAGTCTTGAATGCTCGCCTAGTTAAACCGATCGCGCAAATCTAGAAGAGCCAGACTCTTGTAGACAGTCATCGTGCTCGATTTCCGATCGAGGGTGGAGCAACGCCATCGGATCAAGGCGCCCCATTCGCCCACTGGATGGCCAGTGTGCAAACGTGATCCTCAATGGCTCACCCTGATCTCATTCTATTCGATCGGAATCGGTCCAAAAGCGGCCCCAGACGCGAAAGACGGACGTTGGCCGGGATTTCTTTGGTTGATTTGACGGCCTCTAAGGCCCGATTGCGATTTCTCTGTAGCGAATCAATAGGTGATCGCGCAGGCTCGGGTATTGGACGGTGCGTGAACCGCGAAGCGCAAGCGGTGAAATCGGCTTCCTGCCTGGTGGTATCTAGGCAGGTACCGCAATGCAATGACAGGAGATTTATCATGCGAAGGTCAAGAGGCAACCCAGTGACGACATTCACTTTACTGGTACTGATGGCATCAATCTGTGTCGTCTTTCAGACGAATCATCCGGATGCGATGGCGTCCCAGCCTCTGATAGAGGCGAAAAATGTTAAGAGCGCCCCAGATGGCCTGACAGCCTCCGACTGGTCGAGTATCCGAGCGGCTTTTGAAGCGAATCGGCACGCCGCGTTTGCCGTCGAGGGCGGGTACCAGTCGCGGAATACGAGTCAGTCGTGGCGCACGAAGTTTGATGGACGTGGGTTTGAGACCACGCCGAAATCAGACGAGTGGTCGTGGGGTTTGGAACTGGTCGGATTTGGACGCGCCGGCGACGAGCGATCCCTTACAGCGCCGATTTCTGTCGAGGCGGATAACAACCGTGTTTTGTATCAATGGAGCGCCGAGCTAACCGAGTGGTTTGTGAATGATCGACGCGGGCTGGAACATGGATTCACCGTGTATGCGCGCCCTGTGGGTGGCGTCGAATCCGTTGCGCGAAAGTGCGAGAAAATTATCTCAAACCATCTCGATGATCCGTTGCGATTGACAATTGCAGTGCGCGGGGGGCTGTCGCCCCGCGTAAGCGCGAACGGACAAGATGTATCATTCGTCGATGGGACCGGTATCGAAGTCGTAAATTACAATGGGCTGACCGTATATGATGCCGATGGTCAGGAAATTCCAGCCTGTTTTGAAACCATAGCCGAAGGATTGCGACTCAGCGTGTACGACGAAAACGCGCGGTATCCGATCACCATCGATCCGATCGCACAACAAGCTTACCTTAAAGCGTCGAACAGCGGAGCAGATGACGAGTTCGGATACTCGGTGTCAGTAAGTGGTGACACGGTTGTCGTCGGAGCGCTGCTTGAAAGCAGCGACGCAAACGGCGACCCGACCGACAACAGTGCTGCTGATTCCGGCGCGGTGTACGTCTTTGTTCGAAATGGTACGACCTGGGTCCAACAGGCGTATCTGAAAGCCTCGAATGCTCAGGCTCGGGACTCGTTCGGTTCGGCGGTGTCTATTTGGGGCGATACTCTGGTGATCGGGGCACCGGGTGAAGACAGTAACGCAACCGGCACAAATGGCGACCAATCCAACAACAATGCCGACGGTTCGGGGGCGGCTTACGTTTTTGTTCGCAATGGGACTGTCTGGAGCCAGCAAGCCTACCTGAAAGCGTCTAATTCCGGGCAATTCGATCGTTTCGGCTCGTCCGTGGCAGCACGGAACGGTCGTGTGCTTGTCGGGGCACCGGGTGAGGACAGCGCGTCAACAGGCGTGAATGGCGGCCAGGCCAATAACGATGGTCCCGGCTCCGGCGCTGCGTACGTGTTCAGACGCAATGGCGATGTCTGGAGTCAAGAAGCATACTTAAAGGCTTCGAATACTGGAACATTCGACTGGTTCGGCACAGCGGTTGCGATGGCAAGCGGCAACACAGTGGTGGTGGGGGCATGTACCGAAGATAGCAGTTCGACCGGCGTGAATGGCGATCAAGCGAACGACGATGCCATTGCCGCCGGCGCAGCCTACGTCTTTGTTCGAAATGGGACTACTTGGAGCCAGCAGGCGTATCTCAAGGCGTCGAATACCGACGAGGGCGACGAGTTCGGCAGGTCGGTGGCCGCCAATGGAGACACGATCGTCGTTGGTGCTGATCGTGAGGCGAGTAACGCGACGGGCGTGGACGGCAATCAAGACAACAACTCTACCCCGCTGGCTGGCGCCGCTTACGTCTTCACTCGTGGTGGGACAAACTGGAGCCAGCAGGCTTACCTCAAAGCGTCAAATACTAACGTGAGCGATTTTTTCGGCGTCTCCGTTGCCGTGAGTGGCGATACTGTGGTCGTTGGGGCAACGGAAGAAGATAGCGATGCCGACAGTTCCGGTGCTGCTTACGTTTTTGTACGTGACGAGACAACTTGGAGCCAGCAGTCGTTCCTCAAAGCGTCAAACCCAGAGGGAGGGGACTATTTCGGCCATTCGGTGGCAGTAAACGGGGGCACAATGGCTGTCGGAGCGCGCTGGGAGGACAACTACGCCGCCGGTGTGGACTGCAACGACGCCGGAGGAGGCGTCATTGGTCCCGGCATGGATTCTGGCGCGGTGTACATTTTTGAAACTGTGGTGGATTCGGACGGCGACGGAGTGCCCGATGCTATCGACGTATGCCCCGATACGTCGGCGGAACTTCCCGTCGACGAGAATGGTCAACCACTGTATGACTGCAACGGCGACTGTGCTTATGACGGGCTTGACCTTCAGTGCCTTGTCGATGCGTTATTAGTTCAATAACGAGATTGGAACCTAAAGGCAAGCCCTGATGATGTACTTGCGCTATGACGCTTTGAATTACTTCGTCTTTCTTAGGTCCGTTCAAATAGTTGGCTGCGTGCCCAATGCTTGAATGAGAGCTGGTTCCTATCTTTGGACGATGGCAGGTAGAAGATCGAAGCCTGGCGTTGGCATTGCAATCTGGATCGACCGAACAGCGCCTTGGGTCAATTATCCCCATGGGAATTCGCTGTATCGACTATCTATGTCGGTTCGACCGGATGAAGGCTGTCTTCAAACTCAGTAGTTGGTCTCGAAATGGGTACAAGCGCGGCGAATTGGTGAAATATCCGGGCTAGCGTGCCTGGAATATTTAAATGAACAGAGAGGAATTGCTCAATCTCCGAGTTTCAACCGCAATGATTGATGGGGACTCAAGTCTTGAATCTGATGGCAGTAAAAAGAGGTGTGATGACAGCTTTGCGATCGCGATTCAATTAGAGTCGTTCGGTTTAGTCGATTTGAGTCAGTATGAAGGGGGTGGACTGGAGGGGAGGCCCTGCAGCCCGAGGTTCCTCTCCGATATCAGTCCAATAAATGTCAGTTTTCTCAGATTGTTGAAGGTCAGTATTCGTTCTAAAACTCTTTATTAAAAAAAAAAGTAAGTTTTTCTCTGTCTCGAATCGACCGGCATTTGCATGTCTTATGAATTCACAAGAACTGATCGTAATGCGGCAAATCGATAAACCGCTATTCCAAATCAGGGTTTACTTAATTTTCAGCCACCTGTCGCATTAAAGGAATGCAGCCAATTCGACAATATAGCATCTTCGTTTTGGTCGATTGTACCCAGATAATCCATTGCCAATCTTGTGCTACTCTTGTTGCGATGACCCTTGCCTGTGTAGGGGAATAGGCGAGGGGGGAACGAAGCAGATTCGAAGTCCTGCTCAAGCCTCGGGTTGTGTTTCAGCGGTAATGGCCAGCATTGCTAGGGCAACTGGTTGACCTCCAAGATATCTAAAAAAACTAAAAAACTGGTTTGCGCACCGAGTGCTAGTTGCGCCAGGACTAATGTGAGTCGCTGTGATCGGGACCCATGCGCGGTTCCACTGCCGTTTTTTACGCGGACTGCCGACTTGGTCTTACTGGATCCCCGCCTCACTTAAAAAAAGAAGGCAGCACGATGAAGACAAATGAAGCAATACGAGGATTAACCGTCGCAATCGGATTGACCATCTTGGTGCTGGGCTCAGATCGGGTCCGCGCCCAAGAGGGCTGTGGCGTGCCGCCGATATTGAACTTCACCGGTGGTGTGCAGGATTTTCCTATCCCCAATGAGGCCTTCGGAAGCATGACCTTTATCGTCAAGGGTGGTAACGGTGGCGATGCGATCCTGGAAGCCACAGGGCAATTTGGCCGTTACGAACTATGTCGCACCAATGGCGGGCGCGGGGCCGAGGTCATGGCGACGTTTACGCTCGGAACAGGCTCCGATGAAATCGCTCCGGGTGGAACACTCCGATTCATCGTTGGGGGAGCGGGCCAAACCGGCAGATCACTCCTCAACATTGTGCGGACAGGACGGGAATGCGGCGGCGGTGGCGGAGGATCCGCCGTGCTTTACCGAGCGCCGAATGGTGCAGGGAGCTGTGGAGAATGGCGACCACTGATTGTCGCCGGTGGCGGTGGCGGCGCGCACCAGGGCGCGACGCTCGGGTTCTGTGATCGTAGTAGTTCAGGCAAGGACGGAAGCGTCACTGCTACAGGCAGCAGTGGTCATGGGGGTGGCGGTTCTGGTGGTGCTAGTGGTAACGGCGGCGGTAGCGGTCACAACGGCACTGGCGGTGGTGGCGGGGAATTTGGCAATGGATCCGGGACTGGCGGCGGTAGCGGTTGTCCGAATGGCGGCAGTGGCGGTAATGATTCGCGCGACGGAGGCTATGGGTACGGCGCAGGAGGCGGTGGCGATGAAGCTGGCGGCGGTGGCGGTGGTTATTCAGGCGGTGGCGGTGGTGAATTCGACCACGGTGGTGGCGGAGGCGGTAGCCGGGTCGACTTGAGTGCTAGCGGCGTGAGCATCGTTGTAAGTAGCTCGTCGGAAGCCAACGGCCAGATCCAATGGACGGCGCCCAACTTCTTCGTAAACGATGAATGCGTCAATGCAATTCCAGTGGTGGAGGGCAGCTTCATCGGTTGCGCCACATCGGCGACGAACACGATACCCTTCGGCGAAGACTGCGTGTTTGGCGTCGACATTTGGTACAAATACACCAATACGACCGATTGCGAGTTGGAAGTTACCGCCTCCGCAAGCGGAAACGCGCTAACGGTTTTCGATGACTGTGGTGGCAATGAACTGGCTTGCATCAATGATGTCATTTCAGCGGTGACCTGGACGGTGCCGGCTGGAGCGACGCACGTGATCCGTGTAGTGGATGATCCGCTGGATGCCGGTCAAATCCGCCTCGATATTCAGGAGCGTGAACCAAATGACAGCATCGGCGCGCCTGCGACGACGAATGGAACGACTGTCGATGCGTCGGTCAGCGCGCTATCGAGTTGCTTCAACTCACTCGATAGTCCGGACGTATTTTTTCCATATGTAAACAGATCGGGCGTGCCGGAAACGGTTACGGTCTCCACCAGCGGCGGCGGTACGAACTTCGAAACCGTGCTGACCATTCTCGAGGCCTGCAGCGAAAAACAGGTTGCCTGCAACGCAGGCGGAATGGACACGGTGGTAACCTGGACGGCAAGACCAAATGTGCGTTATCTCATTCGCGTGGCGGGCGAGTTCGGTGCCACCGGTGACTACATCCTGAATGTCGCCGCTAATCCGATCAACGATGATTGCGTTAATTCAATACCCTTAGGCGGGTTCGACCGCTACTCCGGCACGCTCTTAACGGCGACGGCCAGTGGTACCGGGGGTAGTTGCGCCACCGGAAACAAAACGGATCTTTGGTTCTCCTATACCCATCCAGACCCAACGGGCTGTGATCGGTTTGTGGAGGTCGATGTCAACAACGCCTTCGGCCAGTTGCAGTATGAAGCATTTCTTGGTTGTGGTGTACCGTACGATCGCCCCTGGTTCATTGAGCCGCCCCCCCCATGTATAAATGGTTGGGCACCTTTTCGGGTGTTGCCCGGTGAGACGCTGCTGATTCGCGTATCGGCCGTGGGTGCCGTCAATGAATTCCTGAGCTACGGCATCGGTGTCGACGACGGAACCTCACGCAACTTTAGCGATTCAAGCATCGCCAATCTTCCGTACAACTTCAACGTGCAGATTAGCGACGATGAAGATTCATACAATCCGGTTCCGACTTGCGGTAATACCGCCGGCAGTGGCTCAATCGGGCCGTTTCTTGTAAATCGGCTTGGATATCCGGTACGCATTCGGGCGGATACGTGCGGAAGCCACACCGTCGATACGGTATTGCAGGCTTCCATCTTTCTTCCTCGGGAAGTAGATGGTGTCTACGACGCGTGCGAATATAAAGAACTCGCATGCAATGACGACTCCAGTGCCTGCGGAACGCCGGGACAATCACAAATATTCGCCGACATCAACCCCGGAGAGTTCGTCCGCGTTTCCGCGCGCAAGAATACATCGGGGACCGAGTTGGCGAGGCTAAATGTTGTTATTGATGGCGTATATCCACCGCTGAATAACGACTGTGCAGACGCAGCGGCGATCAGCGACGGCACCTTTTACGGCGTCAATCAAACGGCCACGACCAGCGGCACGATCAGTTCCTGCGCTGGTTCGGCTGGCAAAGGCCTTTGGTACCACTACACCAACGACAGTAGCTGTCCGCTGATGGTTACCGCGACTACGTGCAATACCGAAACTGCTTTTGGTACGGTTGTGACGATTTTTGACAGTTGCGGTGGAACCGAGCTGGCGTGCGCGACGAATCAGTACGGTTGTCTTGGTGGCGGGCGGGTCACTTGGCGCATTGAGCCCGGTGAAACTCATCTGATCCGCGTTGCCAGCGCCCAAACCGGCGAATCTGGCAGATTCCGGCTCGACGTGGGTAGCGAACTGATTGATCCGCTCGGCTTTGGTTTGCCGGGGGCGGATTGTTCGGCGCGCAATGATCTTTGCTCCAATGCGATTCCGCTGGGCGATGGGGTCACGCCGGTGACGGTGGCCAACGCCACAAATGACGTTACCCCAACGTGCGCCCCGGGTGGGAGCCCAACTGAAGATGTCTGGTACAGCTACCGGAATACCGCTGCTTGTCCCGCCAATGTCACTATATCGACCTGTTTCTTCACCGGCGCGGATGACCAGCGCACGCTGTCGGCCTACGACGGTTGCGGTGGAACTGAGCTGGCCTGCGACAGCGGGACACCAAGTGAACCATGTGCGACGATTATCTGGATCGTTCCCTCCGGTGAAACGCACCTGATACGCGTCAGCCGCGCCCCCAATGCCAGCCCGCCGGCCGAATTTGATTTGTCTGTAACCGTCATCGGTGCGGATGATCGAGACGGCGACGGTATTCAAGACGCTTGCGATAACTGCTTCTTGGACGGAAACGTCGACCAAGCCGATGCTGACGGCGATGGTGCCGGCGATCCATGCGATATCTGCCCCGGTTTTGACGATTTCGCCGACGCAGACGCGGATACCGTGCCGGATGGCTGCGACGTGTGTCCCGGTTTCGACGATCTCAGCGACACCGACGGTGACGGTGTTGCCGACGGTTGCGATCCATGCCCGATTGACAATCCCGACGACGTTGACGGCAACGGTAGCTGTGGTGGTCAAGTTGTGATCACAGGCAATCTGCAAAACGGTGTGCAATACCTAGGCAACCTACAACCCCCGCTGGTGATTGGTAATCAGGCCTGCGCGTTGGATCAACCGGCCACTTTTGATTTTTGGACGTTTGAAGCAAACGCGGGCGATACGATCATGCTTGAAGTCGATCGTCTCGACCCGGACTTTGATCCGCTCATGTCCATTTGGGCTGGGAATCTCGTCGACGTCGAACTGGATGATTTCGATTCGGCTACTTTCAACGCAGACCAGACCCTTGTGACCGTGCCGCCCGACGTTGATTTTCCGGCGACGGTCGTCGACGGAAGTACGCTGGGTATCGGATCTGATCCCGCACTCGTCGGATTTGTCGCGCCGTTCAGTGGTACCTACACGGTCCTCGTGGCCGGCACTTGCGCCATCGCCGCGGACGATAGCTCTTATGCCATCCGGCTCGATTTAAATGCCGAGGCAATCATTCGCAACGTGACGCGCGACGTGACGCACACGACGCTGCAGCAGGCCTTCTTCTTTGCCCAAGATGGCAATGTCATTGAAATTGGTCCCGGTGTCGTATTTGAGGATGCGATGTTCATCCCGCCCGGAAAAGACGTCATTGTGCGCGGGGCCGGTCCGGGTAAGACCTTCATCGATGCGGAGAACATTGACATTGCGTCGCCGATGCTGGCGATGTTAGATTCCGGCCAGACGTCCGCGACGGTGATCGAGAATCTGACGTTGCGGAAGGACCTCGATCAAGCCAATGGTCAGGGCGCGCTGTATCTGCTTAACGTCTCTCCGACGATCCGCAACGTGACCTTTGAAAGCAATTATGGTTCGTCATACACAGACTTCGGCGGAATCGATGTGACCGTAGAAGGTGCCGGCGCGAATCCGGTCTTCGAGAATTGCCGTTTCTTTGATGCTCGATCTGGGCGGGCCAATGTGGAAGTTCTCAACAATGCGAGCTTAAAGCTAATCAACTGCGCTTTCGACCAGAGCACACGCATCAACGGGGGGATGATTACCTCGCTGTACGCCCAAAACGGAAATGTGGATTTAATAAACTGTACGGTCGGCGGAATGTTGAATCGTGGCACTGCCGCGGTGACTGGAATTAACAGCGCCTTTCTTATGACGCCGCCCGTCGGTGTTGCACTTGGCATTTGTCTGTTTCCGGGTGGTTCAGGTGCCAATATCGATGGCGTACCAACCTTCCTAGATTTGGAAGCCAATGATCTCAGACTCACCGAGAATTCGCTTGGCATAGACGCTGCAGCCTACGATGCATACGTCGGGTCCGGTGGCGGAGACTATGACGCGGGTGGTCAGGCACGTGCATTCGATGCGCCGAACACTGCAAACACCGGCACGGGCGCGCTGACCTACATGGATATCGGGGCCTACGAATATTTCATTGATAGTGACGGCGACGGCATTGGCGATGGATCGGATATCTGTCTCGGCTTCGACGATAATATCGACACGGACGAAGATGGTACACCGGACGGCTGCGATGTTTGTCCGAACGACGTCTTTGGTGATACCGATGGTGATGGCATTTGCGACTCGGACGATCTTTGCCCCGGAGATGACGATACGATCGACACGGACGGTGACACCGTTCCGGATTGTGCCGAGCCGATTGGCAACGAGTGCCCGTATTTCGTTTCGGTCGGTAACGGGACGATTGGTGGATCGTTGGCCGACTACTCCGGCGGTACGGGTGATGACAGCAGTTGTGCAGACGGCGATTCAATCGATCAATGGTTTCGTTACGTCTCGAAGGTGAACGGCACACTTTTCGTCTCCACCTGCCTCACGGCTACAGAGTTTGATACCGCGATTTCGGTTTTCGATGCTTGTCCTGAAGGTGGCGGTCAGGAGTTGAACTGTATCAACGATTCGTCCGATAGTGGCTGTCATCTGGGGGGTACCAATCGCCTTGCATCGGTCGCCTTGCCGGTATCCATCGGTCAGCAGTTGTACATTCGCCTATCTGTAAACGGTGATGACTTCAACCTAAATGGCGGGTTTGGTACGGCGTACGAAATGTCCTTCCTGGCAGAGGGCGATGGCGACGAATGCCCGACCGCGCGGGCGGCATCGACAGGAATCAACACCGGGACGATGGCTGACAACACCGGCACCACGGGTGACGACGATTCATGCGGCCTTTCCAACGAGAAAGATGAGTGGTTTGCATTCACCGCCCCGAACAGTGGCTTGGTCAATTTTTCCACGTGCAGTCCGGTCACCGGATTCGTTTCCGTGCTGTCATTGTTTGACGAATGTCCATCGATTGGCGGCGTCGAGTTGACGTGTAACACCGATGGGAATGATCCGGTGATCTGTGATTCACCGGGCTCGATGAGCCAGCCAACGATTGAGTGGGACGTGACGGCGGGGCAGACCTACTACGTGCGTGTCTCAGCCAATGGCGATGAAGTCTTCGAGCCGAACGGTCCGTCATTCGAGTTGATTATTCAAGAGAACCTGCCTCCGATCTGCGGGGCGGGCGATATCAACAACGACCGCGTATTGGATCTCTTTGACGTTATACCGATGGCGGCGGTTCTTCTCGATCCCAGCCAAGCAACTGTTGTCGAAACCTGCGCAGCGGACATAAACCAGGATGGAATCGTCAATGGAATGGATGTGCAGCATTTTGTCGACTTGATCATGAGTCCTTAGTGCAGTCGTAGGCTTTAAGGAGTCTTCGTACCTCGCTTGTTGCTCGTTCATGCGCGATTACTAGTTTTGTATCGCTGTTTTTCAAACGTTAGTCAATTCTGTTCCGAACTTGGAGGACAAGACATGTTTACGAATCGTCGCCTTTGTCAGTCGATCCTATTATCGCTTGCGATGGGATGGTTGACGGCATCATCCCTGTACGCTGTGCCAGTCGATTGGATCATCGTCGGACTTGAGTTTAGCGACGGTACTACCGCCAGTGGTTCTTACACGTACGATGTCGATACCGACACGTTCAGTAACGTCAACGTGACGTCTACAACCTATGGCCCCTACGACATCGTGCAGCCGAGCAGTCCCGGCAATAGCGGCTTTCTGAGTTTTGCCGTTGACCCGGCGGGGGCAGGGCAACCGCGTCTGGTCGCGGAACTATCCGCTTCCATGACCAATGCCGGCGGTACGATCGCAATTATTCCAAGACCACCGGGATTTAGCTTTGAAGGAACGGATACCGGCTTTGGCAGCATTACTCTGGAGAGAAATATCGTCGCCGGATACGTGACAACCTATCCCGGTGACGCATGCGAGACCGCCACGGTGGTGGGTGAAGGGGTATTTCCATTTGATACCGCCGGTGCTATCGACGATGGGTTGGGCTGCGGCCAGCAGAATCGACCAATCGATGAGATTTGGTATGCGTACACCTCGACGGTGACGGGTGATGTTGATATCTACACCGCATCCATCGGCAATGGCGATTCTTACATCGGTGTTTATGACGATTGCGCCCGTACCAACACAGTTGCCTGTAATGACGACTGTACCAACCTTACCAGTGGCCTGCGGATCTCGGTGATTGCAGGAACGACCTACTTTATCGAGCTGGGTAATTTTAACTCTGGCAGAGAAACTGCCGGCATGTTGGCCATTCAACCCGTACCGTCGTTTTCACCATCGGGCCCACCCACCATTTGGAGCGGTGAGGATATGATCTTTATCAAGGCCGACAACACCGATGGTACCGATCCGGCTAATCAAGACGTGATCACGGCCAGCGTTGCGCTCAGCCGCAATGTCGGAGGCGGGCCGATCTATAACGCCACCGCCTCGATCGGACCGACAGTCTGTCTCAATGCCGACCCGGTCGGTACCGCGTGGGCATTCGGTCGAGCCGTGGACCATCAATCGCTAATCTTCACCGATCTTATTGATCTATCCGGGTTTAATCCCCCCAGTCTTGTGGGACAAGAGTTGGTGCTACACATTATCGAGGAAAACGTTTACCTCGATATTCGCTTTACTTCGTGGTCGTCGGGCGGCGCGGGCGGATTTTCGTACGAAAGAGCGTTGCCACCCGATCTGTGCGAAGGCGCTGTCCAGGTAAATGAAGGCATATTCGCATTCGATACTGCCGGAGCCACCGACGATGCCCAAGGTTGCGGCTCGCAGAATAGACCACTCGATGAAATCTGGTATGCCTATACGGCGACCGTCACGGATGATGTGGATATCTATACCGCATCCATCGGCAATGGCGATTCCTACCTCGGCGTCTATGATGATTGCGCCCGCACCAATTCCATTGCGTGTAATGACGACTGCACCGGCCTTACAAGCGGCTTTCGGATACAGGTTAACGCGGGTACGACTTACTTGATCGAGTTGGGAAACTTTGACCTTGGCGACGAGACCGCCGGGCTGTTGGCAATACAACCGGTTCGCTCGTTTTCACCTTTAGGTCCAGCGTCCATCTGGAGCGGCGAGGACATTGCCTTCATCAAGGCAGATAACACCGATGGCAACGATCCGGCCAATCAGGACGTTATTACAGCCAGCGTTGCGCTCAGCCGTAATGTCGGTGGTGGACCGATCTACAATGCCGCCGTCTCAATCGGACCGACCGACTGTTTGAATGAAGACCCGCTCGGCACCGAGTGGGCCTTTGGTCGAGCAGTAGATTATCAAGCGTTGAGTTTTACTGATCTTGTAGAGTTGTCCGGATTCAACCCATCGAGCCTCGTGGGGCAAGATGTGGTGTTGCACATAATCGAGGAAAACATCTACCTTGATATCCGGTTTACCTCGTGGTCGTCGGGCGGTGCGGGCGGCTTTTCGTACGAGAGGGCCGTCGATCCAAATGGCTGTCTGAAGGGCGATGCCAATGGAGACCTCGTTGTCGACGTTGCCGATATTACGAGATTCTATGAAGTGTTGCTGGCACCTGAGGACGCCACCTTCCCTGAACAATGTGCCGTCGACGTCAACGGCGATGAACGCGCGGATGGCTTGGATATTCAGGCCTTCGCTGGCTTGTTGCTGACGCCGTGAATCTTGTGGGCAGAGGCGAGAGATGCCGTCCTATTTCCGCGAGTAGGGCGGCATTCTGTCCAACCGATCGAGTTCGGCGTCGGCCAGCAACGGCTTCAGACGTGCGTTCTCACGTTCCAATTCCTCGAGCCTCTTCGCCTGATCGGCCTTGAGGCCGCAAAATTTTTCGCCACCAATAGTAGGTCTGTTTCGTGACGCCGATCTGCTTACACGCCACTGCGACGGTACATCCCTGGGCGATCGCCACGTCGGCTTCGCGTAGCCTGTTGACGATCTCTTCTGCCTTGAGACGTTTTCGACTCATCTGAGTTCCTCCTGAATGACTTGGGCTTGTACCCGAATCCTGGACCAAACTGAGGGTGAGTGAATCGGTAAATCGCGTTTTTCCCAATTTCGGGCCCATCCGCTGAGGTATCAATTAGCCGTAAGTGCTTGTATTGCGTGGTTCTCGCTCAGGGTGGGTTCTCTGCGAAATGCTTTCTATTTCTAGAATTGACTCGGGCACCAATGAGCTCATCTAATTCAACTTGGAATAAGGAGCCATTTTCTCGAAAGGGAGAAGATCGAAGGCGTGTTGTGCGGAACGCCACAGGTTACCGGGTGGTATTCACGGCTCTTGCATATCTCATGAAGGAAATCTGTAAGTCGTTCCGAACGAACAAGTTAGGGAGAGCCTAGTGAATTGGACTCACAATAAGCCCACTAGGTCCACACGGGGGGCTGCTGCTACAAAAGAATGTGAAAATCATCTCCTTTGAAGGTCCATTTCGTACGCAACCATTCGAGCAATCATCGCCCGAGTGTTTTCGGAAAGGCTATCCCAGCTCGATATTACGGTTTTCAGGAGTGGATCTATGGGTGTAGCTTTAGGTGGGGCCGCCGAAAGTGCTTTCTTAACTCCTGTATTGTCAGCTACTTGCAATTGAGGCTCAAGGGTTTGTAAACCGAATGCCAATGACGTAAGCCATGGAAGCAGCGACGTTTACGACGCCTACCAACTCACTCCCAACAGTAGCCCCACCAATAGCACTCGAGACACGCCCGTTGACCCCGATCTGATCAAGGTCATCAAAGCATGGCCGAAAGTTAGCATTGCGATACGGCGCGCGATCATCGAGTTAATAAGCGTTGTCGGTTGACTGTGAATAGTCTATTCAACTTTCGATCTACCATTGCAATCTCGCCTTGGTGCGATGCTAGAACGGTTCTAGATTCAGCATCGCTTTTGCATGGTCATCCGAGCGGGTGAATTGTGCTTTGCAACGCCGGTTGAATGCCCACTATGCGTGATGTAGCTTGCCTGAGGATGCAACACCTACCCGGCGGGGTATGGGGGGCGGTGCTGCGTATGGTTCTGGTGCTGACGCGCCGCGGTTGGGCGGTGGATCGGCTTCGCCGTCGCCGCGACTGCCGCTGATGGAACGCACCGACGACGAGCTCATCGTCGAGAAGTGTCTGCGGGCTGCCCAACGCTTGAACGTCGAGGCCTATCTGGTGGCGCGTGAAGGCTTCGGTTGGTCGCGCGAACGCTTCGAGCAAGCCGAGTGGGAATATCAGTGTCGGCAGCGCGAACGATGGTACGGCGGGGGGCAATGATTGAGACCGATGGCTTTGATCCTAAGCCGATCGCCTCGGATTACTCCGCCGGCCCGTCGACGATTTGCAGGCCGATGACGACTAACTCGTTGCTCGTCACTTTCACCCAACGGACCTCGGCACGATAGGCGGTACGGTGAGGTTTGCCGTCGGCAAGGCTGACCGTACAGATGTCCAGGGGATCTAGGGGTATCTCCGACACCACACAAAGACCGCCGCCCGAGACATTGCGAACGGCAACCTCGAAACGAACGCCGCCGATGGTGAGGGTGGCATCGAGTCGGGCAACCGGGAAGCGGCTGCGGTCATCCAGATGGTCGACTCGACCGGTGCCAAAGTCGACCACCACACTCACCATGCGGTGAATCCAATCGTGGCGTTTGCCTACCTGATCGGGTGCCAAGCCAGTAACCCGCTTTCAAATACGAATAGCCGCCTCGCTTGCGCTCGTGTGTAGTAAGAACGCGCAAGCAAGGCGGCTAAGGGGGTCGTAGATGTCGGAGGCACCAAGGCCTCTCCATCTTGGTAGACGCCAAAACGGGGTGATGCGCTCAGCGCAGCCTGAAAATTTGTCGCAAGGGCGGGATTCGCGACGGAAGTTTGGACAGCGTTCGCTTGCAAATGCGTCTGAGGGGGTCTTGGAAGCCGATTGTGTTAATGTTGTGTGAAGAGGCCCCGCGCTGCGCTGTGTTCGGGTTGGCACCGGGTGCAGTCGGGTCGATACTGAGGTCCGGAATGCGATCTCATAGGTGGTTTTTGTGGGAGGGGACTGATGGACGCCGCGGAACGCGGTCAATCCGAAGCGCCAATGCGATGTGGCCACTGTCACCTCGATCTGCCGATTCGTATTGCTCCCAATCGTAGCAATGCCATTCATTTCGCTTGTGCATTCTGCGGGGCCCGCTATGCCGGATTCTGGCTGGAAAACGTCCCTGACGACCTCAAGCGCCATGTGCACGTCGATGACGATCCGCGCTTGGGCTGAGTGTCGGGTTTGGATTGCCACGGGAATGCCGTGCGGACGAGGCGAATGCGTGTAACGACAGCATCCAAGCGCCAAGTCGTGTCAGATTTAGGGTGATCGTTGCGAAGATAAAGGCATGCCCGACAGCATCTCGGGCCGGAGAGTAGAGAAAGGAAAGGAAGTCTCTTGCCGCCGGGCATGCAAGAGATATGGTAGCCTCGGCGCGGCAAGATTGCCAAATATACAAACCTAAATTATTATTAAATCGATTTTGCGAGGCTCGGGGCGTTCTCAACCGATGACGCAGGTCGGTTAATCGTCACCGAACACCGCCGCTAAATCCCGCGCCCCGTGCAGCACGCGTAGGATCACCACATCGTTATCCACCGGTTGATAGATGATGGTGTAGTTGAAGACACCGAACCACCACCGTTGCTGGTCGCCGGTCAGATCGGGACGAACAGTACCCATCATTGGCGTGGCATCGAGGGCGGCAAAAGCAGCTTCGAATTGCTGATGCACATGCAGGGCTCGATCGAGGCCATCGCGGTCGGCGATGTAGAGCAATATCTCATCGAGATCTGCGGTGGCCGTCTCGGTCAGCAGATAACTCACGACCGCTTGCGCCCCCGCAACTTCTTTTTGAGGGTGGCCATCGCCTTGGAACCATCGACGACGCGCCCGTCGGCCAGATCGGCCAGTCCTTGTTCGATTAAGCCTTCAAAGTGATCGCGTACCTTCTGCCGCACATCGGCGGGGATGGCGGCCAATTCCCTTTCTGAAATCTCTCCAAAGACCCACTTCTCCACCAATCGGCGCTGTTCGGCTTGTTCCAGCAGGCGTAAGGCCTCGCGCACCACTTCACTAGCGGTCTGAAAGCGCCCGCCATCGACCTGCGCCCGTACGAACTCGCCCAGATCAGGGGTGAGAGAAACATTCATCGATTGTCGTTCGGCCATATCTTCAGTATGGCACACCAGATGGCGCTGTGTCAAATTGTGTTACAGGTCGTGGGTGCGACGAATGGCGGCGGGGCAGGGCGGATTGGTGTCGGGTCTGTGCCTACCTTCGGTCCAACGTTACCTGTGCGCGGGTGGCGTCCTCCGGCGCTGCGACGCGCAGGCTCTGGGTTCTGGCGAAGGGCCTGGCGACGGTCGCCGGGTCCGCCATCCCCAACCGCACAGGAGTTTGGACCCATGAGCAAGGACCCACGCAACCACGACACCCCCAACCCGCAATCTCAACCGCACCTCGACCCGGCCTACCTGCCCCAGTTCACCGGCACCACCCGGTGGTTCAAATACGCGTCCTACATCGACGTGCTTTACACCGACGGCATTCATTACCTGGCCGAGAAGGGAGAGGCCTACTGGCTGATCGACAAGATCGTCTGGCACTTGCAATCGCCGATGATGCAGGACTACATTCGTCGCGATCCGCGTTTGGCCACTCTGCAGTTCTGGAATCTCACCGTCGCTGAACGTAGGGGGCAGCTGATATGCAAAGCCGACGCCGGGGGCGATCCGGTGATCACCCAATTCATCAAGTACACTAACTTCCCGTTGGCTGAGATCGACATCTAGTGCGGTCGGTCAGAAGACCACTGGGTGCTTTACCTGCCGTCCGAACACTGACCCATCCGGGCGTAACCGCCCGGCGGCGTCCGCAGCGTCGTCAGGTGGTTGCTTTTCATGCTTCTTGGTGGGCAGTGGGGCAGTTGGGAATGTTCGGCAGTCCGACAACACCCTCAGCGCTTGCGGCGGGCGGTCTGGGGACGCCGACGGTAACGATAGCGTGGCCGGCGACGACGGCGGCGGTGTGGGGGTTTGGGTTTAATGGTACGGCGCAGGTTCAACCGTGTCCGTCGAAAGCGTTCGGCCAGAGACAGTGACATGATTTATCTGTGATGCCATTGGTGGGGCAGGGGAGTTAAGCGCTTACGCGATCAGTTGATGCGCGTACCCCGACAACCTCGCTGTGTAAATCCTCGCACCCATTGCGCTCACTCGTTCGGGTGTGCTAGGCTCGCGCGGATTCACTTAACGCGAAATTAGAGAGGTCATCATCGAGGTCGATCCGCAACGACTGGCATCGGGCACCTGGTGCCACCAGACAGATAAGTGCAGCGGCGAGGGCGACATCGCCGCTGCTTACAGTAGTGACCTCATCGGTTTGCAGGGGCGCATCCGTAAACCGTTTAAACTCAACGGTCAGCTATATGACAACACGGGTAGTCTCACCGGTCCCGGTCTTCACCAAGTGCAAGCCTATATCGGTTGGTAATGCCGGCGATGTTCGATGGCACGCCGGTGACTTACGAAGAACGCTTTAGCACCATGGAAAAGGGCGACGCCGCGCGTAGCGATCCCAAGGGCGCATTGCATGGCGTGTCCGTGAGGTATCGCGCTAAGCAATTCGTGCTTTGCGGGCGGCCGGTGATCCTGACACCCGCGCTTACACCCTCAAAAAGGTCATCCACCCATCGGCGTGAACACGTTGCCACGGCATCGAAAACCGATGCGGATACGCCGCCACGCAAGCCTCTACCATCTACGCCGCGCGTGAAACCCACCTGGCCCAAGACCGAACAGGGATTACTGTTTGATCTATAGAGAGTTGCGCCGAATAAGCGACATCGATTGACATGAATGGCAGTTTACGAGGAGCGCTTAGCAAGGATACTGAATGACTAAAAAAACTGGCTTGGTACTTAGAACTGCAATAGCGTCGTGGTCGTATCAAGCCCAAAGCTCCTACGAAAATCTCGCGCCGCAAGTATTGCAATGGTAATACTCGCTGATTATGTTCATAGCGTCTTGGGGGCGGAGAGAGAATATCTACTGGTAATCAACACGATCGGTAGATAGCACTCTTCGACAATTTGTTTTCAGCTGGCGCAATCCATCGCTGAGGGGTTGTCGTCCGGATCAGTCCATCGAAACGTGGCTTCGTGGCCGCATGGTGCGCGAATTCGCCTAGATCGAATTTAGCCAAGCGCACCGGTGGTTGGAGGAGTAGCGGTTTCAGGAAAGGAATTGCTCGTGTCACGCCAAAATCTAACATCGCTCATTACTTTTTCCATCATTCTTGCGGTTGCGAACATTTGTCATGCGGCCCTACTGCCGGTATCGGGCTTGCAGTTATCCGGCAGCCTCCTGGCACAGAGGATTGCTGATCCGCAATGCTTCATAAATCCCACCATTGAGCCAGTAGCCGACCCCGGGTCATTCACCGCATGCGTTGAAATCACATTCTCCTGCGTCGATTACGATGAGGATACGGAGGGAGGGTTTCCTGTAAACGATGACTATGTGCAATGGGAACTTCCAAACGCCACAAACTTTTTTAGCAGTGACGAATTAAATGACATCCTGATTGACCATGGCCCGGGCTTTTTGGAAGGCAATTTTTACTGTAGTCCCCCGGCTTTTGATCCTCCGAGTCATATTCGCAAAATTTGTGTGCCCGGGGCGGCCGCCGGCCAGCGATATCCATCCATCGTCGTTGCGACACATCTTTTTACTGACCGCAGATACGCCTGTTCCGAATGCAATGGCGAAGCATGTCCCGGCTCAGACACACAGTATCTCGGCAGCCTCGCGGCCTTGGTCGTGGATGATGATTTTTCCGGCGAGATCGATTTTCCCGGAGACGATGACGACGTTCTCGTCGCTGACGGATTTGATGAATTGCCGTTTGATGCGCCGGGCATCGATACCACGAATGTCACGCCGGGCTGGTACTGCGGCGGGTTTATTGGTGATAGCTTTATCGATACGGAGAACGGTGTTATTTACGCCGGAACGCTGGCAACTGATTTCAGCTTAAACGTAACATCAACAGGCATAGGCGGCGACAATAGCAAGCTCCTCACCCGACAAGTGTCAGTTGGTGGTGGTGGCTGTGATTCCGGCAACTGTGAAGGTGGTGATTGCGGTCCGGGGTCGGAAAGCGTCAAACTCGATAGCGTCAACGTCAAGATCAACCTGGGTGGGGGGGATTGCAATGACGACGAACGGGATGGTTATCTCTGGATATATCAGCAGGATTTCGATCAGTTTGTTGGCACGCCTGCTGCGTGGCATATCGCATGGCCCGGTGCTGGCAATCTCTACGACGAGCCGTTTAGTCCTTCGGCGGCTTGGAGTGTTAAACAAAACCTTGGCATTCCGGAGTTGCTGATCACGCCCGAAGTCGTTGTTGAGTTCGATTGGCAGGACTTGGGGACAGCCACTCAGACATCCACGGACTTGAACTTTTATCGACGTTCGCAGTATGACGAGATCACCGGCGAATTGTTGTCCGGTGAATTGCCGTACTTGACCTGGCGCACCTCCGCAACCTCTCAGTATGATCATTCTTCTGTTAATGGGAAACCCAGTTTTGCCCAATTCACGCTCGAGAAGATCGATCACGCAGGCGGCGGGCCTTCGCCGGTCGCGACATACACTTATACATACAGCCTCATCTATTTGGGAAACCCGGAGGGGAATCTTGAAGAAGAGATGTCGTTGGTAGAGTCGATCGGCGGAGAGACCAGAACGACGTCTGAAACGATCCTGTTAAGTTCCTCATTGCAGCCCTTAAGTCGTGAGTATGAGACTGAGAAGGACGGAGTTATCCGCAAGACCACCGACGTCTTCACGCAAAACAACCAGGGGTTCGTGGTTACCGAACGGATCGAGGATGTCGGTGTCACTGACCAGATCACCTCGCTGCAGTATTACGGGCCCAATAGTCTTCCTGCTATTTCTCAAGGGCATCAGGACGAGCACCTTGAAGGACATCTCAAGTTTATATTCTTTCCTGACGGCTCCTGGGAGTGGCGCAACTACGACGACAAGCATCGATTGATCGAAATTCGCCGGCCGGTCGGCGATCAACTCGTTCCTTGGAACACGACGTACGAGAACTACGAAGACCCCGATGCGAACACCTGTCGGCGAACGGTGTACGAGTATCATCCGACCGCAACGGGTCCCATCTCGCGTTATCCCATCGCCGTCGACGAATACGAAACCGACGGTAAACTTCCGCCAGTCTCCATTCTGACCAGCCGCACCGAACTCGATTACACGGCGGGAACAACCTTCAAATATACCATGCGGCGCTGTGAAGATGCTGCCTGCACCGGCTATCTGGAAACCGTTACCCACTATGCCAGTGAATCTGACTTCCGCACCAAGGAAGATCCGATTGCAGTGCACTACCCCGACGGACAAATGACCTTGCGCATTGTCGAGAGTGACGGCACCTACACGGACCCGGCCCCTCTCGATCCCTCTCAAGCATCGTTCGATCCGTTGACGACAGGCGACTACGAACGCGAGTTTATTCTGTCGGGATTGACTCAGGACAAGAACACCACCGCCATCACCTTGGTTCCCAATCGCTCCACGCGGGTGGGCCGTGTCACCGACAACTCGTGTAATGCCGTCATGACGGAAAGTTTTGTTTATACCGGCCCGGCGGCGACCGATTTCGATCGCATCGATTACACGGTATATGGCTATGACGAGAACGAGCATATGGTGCGCGCTGGGCGCTCCAATGGTGAGTATGAAACGTGGGCGTGGTCGTGTTGCGAACTATCCAGTCATACGGCAGCCGATGGTGTCGTGACGACCTATGAAGATTACGACATCAATGACCTCCCCGAAACCGTTACCAAGCTCGGTTATGGCGGGGCGGCCAATATCGTGACAAGCAACGATTACGACGCCGACGGTCGAGTGCTGTCGACGACTGTTTCTGGTGGTACCCTCAGTCTCACTTCCTCGCGCACCTACGAGGGTAATCGGCTTAAGACCGTAACCGATCCGGCTTCAGGCACGACCACCTACGATTATCCGTCGAACAATGATGTCAACGTCACGCTACCCGGAAACTTGCTGCGCGATACCGAGTACTTCTTTGACGGCAATATCAAGTCGATCACCGGCAATGCGCAGGTTAACGAGTACTACGAGTACGGGATCGACGGTCTGGACGAACGCTTCACCAAGGTCACCTACGGCGATCGGGTCACAGGTCCTTCGGTGACGACCAACTATGATTTGCTGGGACGTCCGAAGAAGTCTTATCGCCAAGGATTTAACACAGTATCGCTTTCACAGGAGTGGAATTACAACGCGATCACCGGTCAGTTGAACTCTGTTGTGACCAAGGTCGGCGGTGTGGCCGATTCGGTGACGTTATTTCAGTACGACGCGTTTGGGCAACGCACGACGATTTGCGAGGACATCGATAAAGACTTTATCGTCGATCTGGGTGGGCCGGATCGAATCGTCGAAACCTATGAGGAATTCGTTGAAGTCAGCGGCGTGTGGTATTCCGAAACCACGACCGACATCTATCCGGACACCGCAACACCCTTGCAAGCGCAGCGGTTGCGGACGCAGTTGACTAACCTGCCCAGCGGCACGACGGCGTTCGCCGAAGGCTGGGATATTCACGGGAACCACACGACGGTCACGGTGGCGATCAATCGCGCCAATAGAACGATCACGACCACGGGCGATGTTCCCGGTTCCACTCAGAACATGATCAGCATCGTCGAAAATGGGTTGCTCAAGTCGATGACGTCAGTGGCGGGTCATCTGACGCAGTACGAATATGACGATCTCGAACGACAGAAGCGCGTCATCGATCCGCGTACAGGCGCGTCGGAGATCTTTTACGATGGAACTACAGGCTTGGTGACATCTGTCAGGAATGCGGCGCTCAACGAAGTGTTATTCGGGTACGACGCTGTCGGTCGGCGTACTTCGGTGACCAACCCCATGGGCGAGCACTCGTATTACGCTTACAACACCGACGGTCAGTTGTATCGCGTATGGGGTGATGTTCCACAGCCGATCGAACTTGGCTTCGATCCGGTCTATCGTCGGCGCACGACGCTTAAGACATTCAAAGACGAAACCGTCGATTGGACGCAGACGACCTGGCCTTCGACACCCGGAACGCCGGCCGTCACCACCTGGAACTACGATGAAACCACCGGCGCGCTGCTGAGCAAGGTGGACGACGATGGTGGCACGGTTGCGTACGACTATTACGACGATCTCAAACTGAAGTCGCGCGAATGGGCGCGGCTGCACAATGGCTTGCCGCTGAAGACGACATACGCCTATCACGCCGATACCCATCGGCTCAACTCGATCACGTATTCCGACGACACGCCGTCGATCTCGGTTGTGTACGATCGTCTCGGACGGCCGCAGGCCATTACTGATGCGTTGGGAGAGCACACCTACGATTATGACGACAACACGCTGCAACTGCTGTCGGAAGAGATCGGCGGGCTCAACAGTGATGGCCAATCCAGTCTGTTCTCCAAACTGATCACGCGCACCTATGAATCGACCGGCACCAATATGTTGCCGGGGCGCTACAGTGGTGTGCAGGTCGGGCCTGATGCGCTCAACCCGAGTGCTGATTATGCCTTGACCATCGGGTACGACGCTTTCGGGCGTTACAAAACCTTCACCGGTCCGGGTCTGCCCGCCGGCGGGGCGCAGTATAAGTATCTGGCGAACAGCAATCTGATCGAGCACGTCGAATACCTCGACAGCCAAGCCGCTAAGGTCGGTGGCATCACGTGGGCTTATGAAGCGCAGCGCGATCTAATCACCAGCGTCGACAACCATTGGGGGAGTGGCAGCCCCACCAACATCGCCAAGTTCAGCTATCGCAACGACGCTCTCGGTCGGCGCACCGACCGCGTGAACGATCTTCCGGGCACGGATAATGATGACTTCGATGCGTTCGCGTACAACGCTCGCAATGAACTGTTGGATTCCGCGCGCTTCGAGGGGCTCGATCCGGCTGCCAGCAGCCCGGTGTCGGTACCCGGCTTCGACTTCAGCTATACCTACGACCCGATCGGCAATCGGCTCACCGGAACCACGGCGACGGGTGAACGAACACTCAATATTGCCAACGCTCTGAACGAATATACGACAATCAACTATCCCGATGTTGTCTGCGAAATCAACGAGACCGAAGAATATCTCGCCCCCACGCTGGGCAATAATCAATATTTCGGTGCCAGTCAGCAAGTTTCGGGCGATTGGACAATTGTGGGTGAATCGCACGACAACACCCACGGCGTCGACGCCGGCATCGTGACCTTTATTCGCATCTCCGATGGCGCGACGCAGAACCCCGCCATCACCGGCGTCGGTGCGGGTGACCAGTTCGGTACGTCGGTGGCCATCGACGGCAATGTCGCCATCATCGGCGGTCCCTATGCCAACGATGGAACCAATGATACCGGTGCGGCGGTGATCTTCCGGTTTGACGGAACCAGCTGGGCTGCCGAACAGCGCATCGACGGCATCGCCGCCGATGATCGTTTTGGTATCTCCGTGGACATCGATGGTGATGTAGCGGTCATCGGTGCGACGCATCACGATGTTGGTGCGACTGCCGATGCCGGTGAAGTGGCAATTTACCGTCACAACGGCACCAGTTGGGTGCTCGACCATACTCACAATAATGGCGCGCCTGCGGCAGATGGTCACTTCGGCGAGAATGTCGCCCTTGACGGTGATGTCTTGGTTATCGGTTCGCCCGATCAGGACAACGGTGTCAATCCTGACCGCGGCTCAGTGACGTTTCTGGCGTATGACAGTGGCACTACTACCTGGAGTCAGGATGCCCAGATATTCGGGATCGCTTCGACTTGGGAGTTTGGTGCTAGTGTTGCTCTTGACGGTGACTATGTCGTCGTCGGTGCTCCTGGGCTGCAGTATGTTTATGTATTTAAGCGCCTATCGCCCGGTGTATGGGGAGGGGATGGCGTGTTGGCCTCAGTCTTCACCCAACCCGGCGATCGATTCGGTTCGTCGGTTGTGATTGATGGCGAACAGGTCATTGTCGGGGCCGAGAACGCCACAACTGAGGTAGGCGCGTTTGGAACACCCATCGCAACCGGCGCGGCGTATTTGTTTGGCCGCATCGATGGGGCTTGGGATGAAGAGGCTAAGCTGGCTCCTTCATCGGGGGCGAGTGACTACGCTTTTGGCGGCAGCGTCAACGGCTTTAACGCGCAGCAAGCGTTGATCGGCGCGGTGGGCCGCGATGTGACGGTCAGCGCTGGACCGGGCGGCGGCACGCAGTATCAGACTTACACCGACGCCGGTGCGTCTTTCCGCTTTGAACTAACCGACAGCAATTTGAATAACACGCCCGACCGTTGCGAGGTGGTGCCGACGTACGATGCGGATGGCAACTTGCTAAGCGACGATCGGTTTACGTACACATGGGATGCCGAGAACCGGCTGGTGCGGGTGGAGGAGAATGAACCGGACGCCAGTGTTCCGTTCACGTTAGGCCGTCGGCGGGTGACGTACACGTATGACTTCATGGGTCGGCGCGTGCGCAGCTTATACGAGCGCGAGAACATCTTGTCGATCATGGGTCAACCGCCGACGCCGCCGTGGTTGACGGATAGTGACACGCGTTATGTGTACGACGGTTGGAATGTGGTGTTGGAGTTGGATGGTGCGAACAGTAATGCCATAGCTAAGAAATTCACATGGGATACGGATTTGTCAGGCCGCTTGCAGAATGCAGGTGGCGTGGGCGGGTTGTTGGCGTGCCTGGATCGCAAAGACCCGACCGACGGCAATGATGATGTGCAGTATGTGTATGCGTATGACGCCAATGGGAACGTGATGGCGCTGACAGATTCGAGCTACGACAGCGGCACGTCGAGTTATCCTGGTACTGAGTTAGCGCGTTACGACTACGACCCGTATGGCAACGTGGTCAGCAGCACGGGCACGGAAGCGAGCAACAATCTCTATCGGTTCAGTACCAAGCCGCAGAGTGGTTTGACGGGTCTCTACTACTACGGCTATCGCTGGTATTCGGCGGAGTGGGGCCGGTTCATCAATCGCGATCCGATTGGTGAAGAAGGTGGCGCGAATCTCTTCGCGATTGTTACCAATAGCCCGATCAATCTTATCGACGTCCTCGGGCTGGACGGAACTTCGAGGCACTGGCACCATGATTATCCACAGGCGATATTCCGCGATTTGATTCCGGGACTTGATATTGATGCTGCCGAGAATGGTACAATGCTTCTGCGAGAAGACCATATAACGGCAACTGGAATTCACCCGGAGTATGACGCCGAATGGAAGCGTCGTATTGCGAAGCGGAAAAAGCGTGGCAAACCGTTGACTGTCAAGTGGGCGAAAGCAAATCTCAAGGAGATAAAGAAAGATAAGAAGTTTGCAAAGCAGTTCAAAAAAGGAAAAAAGGCGACTAAGAAATTTACGGGTCCGAAAAATGGTCCTCCCGCATGGAAGGCAAGGCAGGCGGCAAAAGGAATCAAGGCGGGGAAGAATAAAAAGTTACTTGCTGTGGCTTCGGGGCTTGGGGCATTGGTGGGTTTTGGAGCGGAAGGCTACGGATTCGCGACGGCTTTAGGCAACAGTACCGCGTGCTTGGGTTTTTTGGAGAAATTAAAACATGGAATCGTGAGCAACGAGCTTTGTAATCGCTGTGCTTTGGATTTAGGTGACGGAATTGGTGGACAAACCGGCGGCATAATGGCAGGCGATTTCAATTGCACGGTTTGCAAAAAATTGCCGCCAGATGGTAATTACTCAGATCAACAAGAGAAAGAGGAGAATCAGGAGGATGACTCTGAATAATAATGCAGAGATTAGTCTGCGTTCTACGGACGCGTGTTCTCACATTCCAATGGCTTCAATCTTGCAACGTGAGATCATCAAGATGAGATTCGTCGCCATTTTTTCGAGATCGTGATAACATGTCTGTCAGTTGTTGCATTCTTTACTGATGTGATCGGAATTTTCTAGTGTTGCCGAAGTGTTAGGAAGCAAATTGGATTCTCATGATTCGATAGGGAGCGGCGGTTTTACTTGTATTGGGTTATACGCGCCATGGGAAGTGGCCAATATGATTGAACCCTTCATCTTTTCTTGGTTTCATGGGCTTGGAGGTCGAGGCGGTGAATATTATCCTTTGCATGATTTCGCTTATCGTGATTCAGGTGCTGATGAAGAGCTAGAGCTGATTCTAAATGAACACCGCCTGCCGAATATCTGTCACCCTGCGGAAAACATCGTCGTGAGTGAGGCGGTTCACAAGAGATTTGAAGATGAGCAGATTCCTATCGCAATGCGAAAAGCCAGGGTTTCGAAACTTATCAATCATCCCTATACTTTGGGCGATTTCGGGCATCGCGAAGACCTGTTTTTCAATCAGACGCCATTGACGGATTATTTCATTTCTGCCAAGGGTCGCACATTGTCATCGCGGGAGTCTGAGAAAATCCAATATTGGGAGCTCCTACCGCCATCAATTAAGTTGATGGGAGCCTACATGAAATGTTCCTCGTTTCCGAAATTTCACTTGCGTTGTCTTCCATACGAGGCCAACGATGGCGATGGAAATCCAAGAAGGGATTATCGGGTTGAGGCGTGGATTTCGAAAGAGGCGTTGCAAGAATTTGGTGTTATTAATGCTGGAGATGGACATATCTTATCACTTCGCGTTTGGAATGTAATAAAAGACTCAATTGATTTGTCGTTTTGGCAATTCGAAGAATTGAGTCTTTAGTACGCAAGATGCAGCGATTGATAGTTTCTTGAGTGGGTGAATATGGTTTCTTTAATGAGATCGAAATTCCGACTCATAAATTGGGTCTTCGTATTTTTCTTGGTTGTTATTGGAGTGGCCTCCCATTATCGGGGTTTTGGAGTCGCATTATGTAACAGCACTGATTTAATGAGTGTCCAGAAAGAGTTCTTGTTCGTTGGTTTTGATAAAGGTTCATGTTGCGTTATAGGAAAATTGGGGGCGGTTGAATCTATTAAAGTATACTGTCGCGCTAGCGAATTTTCTTCCTACAATAGTTGGCCAAGCTGGCGAAAGTTAGGCCCAATTTTTGAGATTACTATTCCAGTCTGGCTATTGTTAGTTTTGTTAATATTGATTTCATTAACTCACAAGTTTGTTCTACTAATTCGGTCGAGAAATGAAAATGATGCCGTTTGTGTCGGATGTGGGTACATCCGGATAGGTTGGGTTACGGATAGGTGTCCGGAGTGTAACCTGAGTAATCGGGTCAGTCCTGATGAGTGATCGCGGTCCCAGCGTGAATTAGGATGGAGATTCTTAAATTTCTCATTGACGACTTATGCAATGTGGTCACGCCGCATGCTCTTTTTGGGTGTGCGTATGGAGTGCTCCAATCCCCTCAGGAGTTGCACGGTATCGGGCAATCACCGACGCCGGCGCATCCTTCCGATTCGAACTGACCGATAGCAATCTGAATAACACGCCCGACCGTTGCGAGGTGGTGCCGACGTACGATGCGGATGGCAACTTGCTAAGCGACGATCGGTTTACGTACACGTGGGATGCCGAGAACCGACTGGTGCGGGTGGAGGAGAACGAACCGGATCCCAGTGTTCCGTTCACGTTAGGCCGTCGGCGGGTGACGTACACGTATGACTTCATGGGTCGGCGCGTGCGCAGCTTGTACGAGCGCGAGAACATCTTGTCGATCATGGGCCAACCGCCGACGCCGCCGTGGTTGACGGATAGCGACACGCGCTATGTGTACGACGGTTGGAATGTCGTGTTGGAGTTAGATGGCGCGAACAGTAATGCGGTGGCCAAGCAGTACACGTGGGGCTTGGATTTGTCTGGTACGCTGCAGGGTGCTGGTGGCGTTGGCGGGTTGCTGGCGTGTAAGGATCATAAGGGTTCGGGCACGGGCGATGATGTGCAATATGTGTATGCGTATGACGCCAATGGGAATGTGATGGCGTTGACGGATTCGAGCTACGACAGCGGCACGTCGAGTTATCCCGGTACTGAGTTAGCGCGTTATGATTACGACCCGTATGGCAACGTGGTTTCAAGTACGGGCGCGGAAGCGAGCAACAATCTTTATCGCTTCAGCTCCAAGCCTCAGAGTGGTTTGACGGGGCTCTATTACTACGGCTATCGGTGGTACTCGGCGGAGTGGGGGCGGTTCATATCCAGAGACCCTATTGAGGAGAGAGGAGGAGTTAATCTTTATGGTTTTGTCAATAACAACTCAATAATGAGTGCGGATCACCTAGGGTTATGGAAGATATACTCCTTCGTTGCGGGTTTTCCTGGTGTGCATGAAGAGCTTACAGAGCTTGCGGCGTATGATATCTCATGCCTTGATTCGCTGTCTGATAAGTGCCGGAATGAACTTCTCGAAGGTCTGCGTGAGGGTGTTCGTTTTCCTGATGTGCCGGATGGTCCACTAGATGTTGGTATACTTGAAAGTGATGGTGTTAAGATAGCAGTATTCATCGGAAGCCCGCTGGTATTATTCTTGAATTTTCCCACAGAAAGTAGCCTTACTTATCGAAGTCATCGAGGGGATCTGCAATGGTGGCACGCGATGTACTACGATGAGAAAACGCCCTCACAACTTAGAAACAAAATAATCGGAAGGGCGTTTCGCCTGGCTCAGAAGTCGGGAGAAACCGAAGATTGTCGTGAGAAAGGATTCTTACTCGGACAGGTTCTCCACACAATTCAGGATGCGTTTTCGAGGGCACATGTGGAGCGAAATGAGCTTGGCGAAGTTATTTGGTTTATGTCATACAATGATCAGGATAGTCATAAACATGGCGAGGCCGACAAGGAGACAGGTACTTGGCAGTACAACAAAGCCAGATTGCTTTCGCGAAATTATCTTGAGCAGGTGCTCTGCGGTGAGTGCAGCGATGAGGCCCTCAACGACTGGATTAGGCAAGTTTTTGAGAATCAAGTGTTAAGATTCGCGGATGAGGATCAGGATAATGTAGGACTTGGTGGTCCAGGGGAGGGTTTTGAGATAGAGGACGAGAGTCCATAGTCGGATAAGTATGTGCTTGTGAGATATTTCTTCAAAAGGACATTCTTAAGTGTCAAATGTGTTCGTTCTTGCTGGAAAGGCAATGAAAGCTAAGAAGCAACATCTAATGGTCGCTTTGCTCTCTTTGGGGGTGTTGTGTTTCATTGTGATGACATTTTTAGAACCAACCAAATATTCGGGTTCAGAACGTTATGCCGAGATATTAGATACCGGTACGAGAGCGCAGGCTCTAATCTTTTCACTGACGGATGTACCTGAGATTGAGAAGGTCAAGGGGCATGCCCACAGTCCGTTTGGTGTGTCAGGTAGAGATAGGTATGAGTACGTTGGTGAGATCATTGTCGCGGATGATTCCTTTGCCCTGAATACAAAGCAGTATAGGCCTATCAGCGTTATAGAGCTTGATGGTCGGATTTATTGCCTGTCGCAACATTACTTTGCAGACTCGCGTTTTAGATGGATGAGTGAAATTGAAGGTCAGTTTATTCAGTTACAATATGATGACGTGCCTAATGAACTAGCAAGACTTAGGTTCTCGAACGAGACATTAACATGTCAATTCAGAGCATGGAATCTCAAAAGTGCAGCAAAGGCAGAAGACAGTATGCGTGTATGTGAGCTTCTGATCGACTATGAACAACAATCGCCACGTTTTCCATTTTTAGAGGATTGGCAAGATCCAGGAAAGAGGGTGCCGAGTATGAATGACTTTTTTCGTTGGCAAATGGCCGATTTACAGTGCTCAAGAGGATTGCAGATTTTAAAACGCATTTACTCAAGGGCGACACCAAGTGACGACCCACAAATTAAGGCCGCATTGAGAGTAGCAATTAGGAAATCTGAAGAGTCCAGTCAAGGCGGTTGAAGTAAGTAATCGTCCTTAAAATATTCCCTTCTGCCTGTGTTTAGTGTTTATTGGGTGAAGCGGTTCTTCGGCGGTTATACACTTTGCCAGAAATCCGGTGGATTAGGGTCAGAACCCTGCAATTCAGTGGCTACTAAGTACTTGAGACTACAATATTGTATCCCATAACGGCGTTTATGACAGACAGTGGGGCGGTCGGTCGGGTGAGCTCTTACAGCGTGATTTGATCCACAATCTCGTGCGCATCCTCCTCCTCACTGTGATCGTAAAGCGCCGTGGTTCGGGAATCGGCATGGCCGAGTAGGTACTGCACGTGATCGCGGGGTACATCCTTCTTGCGCAAGCTGGTCGCGGTGGCTGCGCGAAACGAGTGTGGTGTGAACGTCTCCGGCGGTAGCCCAGCATCTTTGAGGCGGCGTTTAACCAACCGTAACACATCGTTACCATTGAGTGTGCCGACTGCTTTGGTCTTGGTCGATGGATCGGGTGCCTGGTAGTCAGTGGGGGCTTGGGGCAACTGACGGCGCCGCGTAACATAAATCGGTCCTTGTTTGGCGCATTCAAATTCGAATCGACGCGGATGTCCGTCGAACACGGCCGTTTTATTCCGTGCATGCTAAAACAGAACCAATGAGTTTCTTCGGCGCGGCACCGCAGCGTCGTCCAAACTCGTGCATCCGGAAGCGTGAATTAGCGTCTTCGTTTTAGGCTGCCTCCGGGCCTTCGTAGTATGGCGACGGTACAGTTGGATAGACCCTCAAGACATGCTCGAAAACAAGCTGTGCTTTCGTTTCCACGTCTTCTTCATCGTAATGATCCGCCGGAAGCCCTGTTTGATCGCTCCAAAGGTAGTCTTTGATTGCCAGTGAAACGGCGTCACGGGTAGATTCACGGTCGCGCCATTGATACACCTTGAGTTTCTCCGCCTTCAATGTTTCAAGCAAACTGGCGGCTACAGCCTTGATTTTCTTCGTCTCATTCGGCGTTAGGCCGGGCTTTTTGATTAAGTCGAAGACCGCGAGCGATTCCTCATCTAGACCTTCGCGCAATGCACGCCGTTCTTCTTCGCTTAACTCTTCGACAAATTTGATGAACGCGTCAAAGGACTTTTCAATAGTGACGCGGTCCTTTTCTCGGTTGTAATCTGCGACGATCTCTTCATAACGCTGTTGCAGATCGGTCCGGAGCGGGTTTTGCATCAGAAGCCGTTGCACGCGTGTTTCGATGGCCTGCTTGAGATTCTGCACCGTTGTTTTCTTTTGCGGACTTCGCACAAATTCGGCTCGCAATCGGTCAAAGTCGATCTTGCTGATGTCGTACAGCTTTAATTCTTTAGGCGTAGTATCCGGTCGCGTTTCGATAAAGTCGTCAACGACTTCGTGGAGTTGCCGAATAATGTCGCTGATGTCTGCTTTCTCTCGGTCGGATTGCAGGCTCTTATATACGATGTTGATCGCGCCGTAGTCTTCGCGGTAATCGTTAATGCCCGGCACGTTGATACATGCCTTGAACTTCTTGAATACCTCGCGACACATCACCTCGAAGCGCTTGCGCGACTCATCGTTTTCGTTGACGGCCTCTTTGGCCTTAACGATGGCGGCGTTTCGCTCGAATCCAGCTTTTTCGATAATATCGTCGAGCGATGCCGCGCGCTCTGTTAGGAATGCACGGACGAAGGCGATGGAATCGGCCAAATCAGCGAGAAGTTCTTCTTCCGGCTTGGTCGGGTCGTCGCCGTTACCGCCGTCACCGTCTTGGCGACTGCCGTCACCCGCTCCGGCAAACGTGGCCAAGGCTTGGCGCAGGTACTTCAAGATGCCGCAGTAATCGACGATCCAGCCATTGTTCTTACCTTCGTGAACACGATTGGCGCGAGCGATCGCCTGCATCAGTGTGTGCGCTTTAAGGGGCTTATCTAGATAGAGCGTTGACAAACAGGGTACGTCAAAGCCCGTTAGCCACATCGCGCAGACGATTGCAATACGAAATGGATGATCTTCTTCCTTGAATGCCTCATCGAGATCCATTCGTTGTTGGTTGCGATACTCCGGTTTGTGGCGCAACGATTCCGGTAGATCAATTCCTTTCTTAATCAATTCGCGATGGGGCTTGATGTCGAGACCCCATTTTCGGAATTTATCGACTTCCCCTTGCTCTTCGCTCACGACAACCGCCGCGCGCGTTTCCTTCATCCATACTATGCGACGCTGCAATAAGATTTCTTCCTGCTCGTCCTTCGACTGCTTTACTTCCTTCTCAAGCGCGACGATCTGTTCATCCCAGTATTGAATGATCAAATCGTACATCTTGACGCAGGTAAGCTTATCGATGCACACCAGCATCGCCTTACCGCTCTCCCACGCCTTTGAGTAGTGTTGCACAAAGTCGCGCGCGACCTGTTCCAAGCGCTTTTGTGCCGTAATCACGTGGTAGTCGCGCTTCAACTCCGATTCGAGCCGCTGGGCGACGTCGATGTCTTCGATCTCAAGCGATTCCAACTTCTCGGCGATTCGCTCATTCAAATCACCGATCCCAAGCCCGAGCTTGTCGCCTCGGGCGTCGTAATAAAGCGGTACCGTTGCCTTGTCTTCGACCGCCCGTTGAAAGTCATACGTAGAAACATAGTTACCGAATACCTTGCGCGTGGGCTCGTCGCCTTTCATTAGGGGCGTGCCGGTGAAGCCGATATAGCTGGCGTTCGGCAGGGCGTCGCGCATGTTTAAGGCCAACGTGCCATATTGCGTGCGATGGGCTTCGTCAGAAATCACGATCACGTCGTCGCGCAACGTGTACTCGCAACCAGCTTCGATCCTTTGGTGGAACTTTTGTATCAGCGAGAACACATGGGTCTTTTGTTGCCCGAGCAGTTGCTGCAGATGCCTGCCATCGTCGGCCCGGCACGGGTCGCGATCATGATTGACCACGCCGCAACCGGCGAAGGTCTTGTATATCTGTGCGTCGAGGTCTTCCCGGTCGGTCAAGATCAAAAAGGTGAAGCCGCCGGGGCGCTTGCGATGAATCTTGCGCGTGAAGAACACCATCGAATAGCTTTTGCCCGCGCCTTGCGTATGCCAGAACACGCCCAGTCGCCCCTCGAGTTCGCTGCGACGGTCGACAGCATCGATGGCACGGTTAACACCGAGAAACTGGTGATTCTTGGCGACGATCTTGCGCGTCTCGCCTGAAGAGTCGTCGAATAGAATGAAGTTTTCAATCAAGTCGAGCAGGTTACGCTTGTCGCACACGCCGCGAATGAGCGTTTCCATATCGACCGTGGCGGGGGCGTCTTCGGATAGCCGTTTCCACTCGAAGAAATGGTCCCACTTGCTGGTGATCGATCCGATGCGCGCCTTTTCGCCATTGGCAAACATTACGATGGCGTTGTGATGGAATATGTGCGGGATGGTGTCGCGATAGTCGGAATAGTTTTCGTCGAACGCCACTTTCAGATTCTTATTGATGTTCTTGCATTCGACGAAGAGCAGCGGCAAACCATTGACGAAGCCGATGATGTCGGGCCGTTTACGGTAGGGCGTGCGATAGATAAACATCTCGCGCACGCACAGAAAATCGTTCCTCGAATGGTCGTCGAAGTCGATGACGGTCAAGGTACGCTTTTCGCGTTCGCCTTTTTGGTTGCGGAACGTCACAGGCACGCCGTCGCGGATGAGAGCGTATTTTTCACGGTTGGCGGCGATGGTGGATTGGGATGCGACGATGGACGTGAGTTGGCGCACGGCGTCGTCATAGGCGGATTCGGGGAGGCCGGGATTGAATTCGACAAGCTTTGCACGTAGCGGTCGCGTGAGCACCACTTCGCGATCATCGGCTCGCCCTAGCAGGCTATCGGGGCCGAAGTTTTCGCGATCGAAGGCAATGATCGACTGCCAGCCGAGCTGGTCGCGCAGGTAGTCGGCCATCGTGCGCTGCACCAGATTGTCTTCGTTAAACCCGCCCATCAATCGGTTCCAATGGCCCGGCGGCGCAGCGCCTCGCGCCATGCCATATCGATCGGCTGTCCGGTGGCCGCGTCGTATTGCGAATATCCCATCATCGCAATTCTATCAAGTCGTTCCGGTTTGCCGAAATGATAGGCACGGCAATCCTGCAGGCGTCGCACGCCGAAATCGAACAAATTCCAAATTCCCTTGCTATGGGCGTAGTTGCGCGGCAGCACGATCAGGGAAATATCGGCCCCAAACTCGAGATACATGTGCGCCTTGAGCACATCGCGCAATATCTTTTCACGATTGGTTTTCTCAACTTCCACGGCGACGGTCTGGTTGCGATAGGTGAAGGCGAAATCGAGTTGTTGGCCGACGCCGGCGGGAAAGTTGATCCGCGTTTCGTTAGCGCCGAATTGTTGCAGAGCCGCTTGCAACCGCTCGTCGAAATCGGATTGGGCCTGTCCCTGGTTAACATGCGGATCGGGCACGTGTACGTGAAAGGTGAGTCCGTCGAGTTGTGGGAGCAGATCGCCGAGTAACTGCGCGGCGCGCCCGTCGGCGGGAAACAGTTCGAAGTGACCGCAGCGGACGGGCACGCGGGTCATACGGTGATCTCACCGGACATGAGGCGGGGGAGTAGGAGGTCGCGGGCACGGATGAGACGAATGATGAGAGATTGTAGAACCCCGATCTGAGTTTCGATCGGACTAACTTGTTCGACGAATAACTTCATTAGTGAGGCGGGCGGAATTTCGATTTCGACGAGTGCAAGCTTTTCTCGCGGAAGGTGTTTAATCGTTGCGCCGGTGAAGAGCGTTGCCAAGTGTCCGTGTCGCGCTTTGTGAAAGAGATTGTGGTATAGGTAGCGGTAGTCAATTCCTTTCTTGGGGCGAATTCGATGAAGCGCTTTCTGAATCATCATGCCCGGGATTTCATCTCTCCATAGACTGCAACGTCCGGGCTCGCCACCTTCGCACATGACAATATCCCCGCTCTTTAGACCAAATCTTTCAAGCTCGCGAGGTTCAAAGCGCATTTCCCGAAGGTCACTTAACTCAAACCCGCCCCATCGAACATTAACATTCGCAAGATACGGCTTGAGCTCGCCGCGATTCTTCTTTTGATCAAGCATCTTTCCGAGTCGGAAGTCGGCGATTTCACTAAGCGGTTTCTTTTCCCACCCCTCCGGTACGCCGTCTTTGATCTTGACGTGCTCGTGGTCGGGAAAGCGGAGGTGGACGAACCACTCCTTGTAAAGCAGCCGCGCCGCCTGCTCCAGCAACTGAATCCGCCGCCGGTTGTTTTCGATCAGGTCGTCGTATGCCGCTAAAATTTTACCAATGCGTTCTTGTACCTCCAGTTTCGGTAGTCCCTCCAAGGTCAGTCGACGAATGTCCCTCATATTGACGTGTTTTGAAGTTGCCCCCGTTTCACCAGCTAGCAGCCTACCTTGTTGCATTGGAGCATTTAGAAAGTAACAAAGGAAATCAGAGTCGATTTGCTTTTTATCTGGTCGAAGATGAACCGTGCGCTGCCCCAGACAAACCTGTTGCCCCTCCTTGACGATCGCAACGTTGCCTGCTGGGGCCTCTCTAGCGAGTATCAGATCGTTTGTCTCAGGCACCGCCCTTCGCGTCCATTCTTGATATGTGTCTTCTGAGACTCGATACACCCCTTCAAGATTTAACCGTCCTTTGTCGATATTGGGGGTTCGAATTAGTGGATACCCTTCGTCTTGTACCGGCGCAGTCGCATGGAGACAATCAACAATAAACTCACAAACATCATCTAGAGTTGGATCAGCATTTGTCATACCCCCAACTCCTCAAAGTTCTTCTTGATAGCATTTGCCAATTTCACCGCCTCACCATTTAAATCCTCCAACTCCGCATGTATCGCGCGCAGCGTTCCCTCAAAATCAAAATCCTCATCCACTTCCTCGGGCGCGACGCCGACGTAGCGGCCCGGTGTTAGGCTCCAATCGTTGGCCTCGATCTCGGCGCGATCGACCAGTTTCACCAAGCCTTCCACATCGCAGAGTTTGCCATCGGGGAAGCGGCTAGTGAGCCAGTGGGCCTGTCGCCAGAAGTAGCGCACCTGTTTCAATTGCTCGACGGCCAGCTTGCGGGCTTCGTCCGCAGCTTTGCGCGTCTTGGTGACGTCGCGACTGGACCAGTCGTCGCTTTCCTTCGCTTCGCACTCGGTTTCACAGACCTCGATCAGGCGCGCAGCGAGTTTGTAAACCAAATCGGTTTGTTTCACGAGATCGCGCCCGGCGTTGCCCAACGGTTCGCACTGATCAACCAGTTTGGTCAACGCCGTGTTGGTATAAGGGGCCTTTTGCCAGCGTTCCCATGCCTTTCTGATGGCCGCCTGAAACGCCTTAACGTCTTTTTCAAAAAGGGCCTCGGCCTCTGCCAACTCTTCGAGCGGTGCCGATTGCGGCCCGCCTTTCTTGAGGCTCGTTAAAAATGGGTCGATCGCTTTTCGCAGCGCGGTGATGCTCTCGACGAACGCGGGCAAAGGCTCGATGGGCTCACCGCTGTCGGCTTCCGATTCGAAGCAGGCATCACCGGCAACCAGCGATTGTTCCAGATGTTGGGAAACGAGCTTTAGATACCGGTCGGTCTCACCGCGATAGAGCCAGACGATGGCGAGCAGGTTTTGTTGTTGCTCGGGGCTGAAGTCGTAAATCTTGCGCGTGACCTGTCGATACACGTTGCGGGCATCGAGCATCAGCACCTTGTCTTGGTGCTGCTTGGGCTTGCCGCGATCGAGGAACCACAACTCGCACGGCACGCTGCGGGTATAGAAGAAGTTGGAGCGGATGGCAATCATGATGTCGACCGCGCCGGTCTCGATCAGCTTTTGCCGAACTGTGGCTTCACCGCCACCGGCGCTGGAGGCTTGCGACGACATAACAAAGCCGGCGCGACCGGTTTCGTTGAGATAGCTGTAGAAGTAGCTGATCCAGACGTAGTTGCCGTTGCCGACTTTGCCTTTCTTGTTGACGCTGGGGAGGCCGAAGGGCAAACGCGGATCGGACTTGACCTTGTCGGCGTCGATTTCGTCAACGTTGAAGGGGGGATTTGCCATCAGGTAATGCGCCTTACCGAGCAGGGCGTGTGGGTCTTCGTAATACGTGATGGCTTTTTGGATGTCACCTTCGAGACCGTGGACGGCGAGGTTCATCTTGGCCAGCCGGATGGTGGTCTGGTTTTTCTCGAGGCCGCGAAAGCTGAGTTTTTCTGTCGGGTTCGCGCCGTGTTCTTCGCCGACGATGCGCGCGCCTTGTACGAACATACCGCCCGAGCCGCAGGCGGGATCGAGAATGGTGCCGCTGACGGGGTCGAGCACGTGGGCGATGAGTGAGACGAGCGAAATCGGCGTGAAGAATTCGCCACCGTCGTGGGCCTTCTGGTCGGCAAATTGGGTGAGGAAGTATTCGTAAATGCGGCCGAAGACGTCGCCTTTGACGTTTTTGAGTTCGTCGGGGTTGAGTTGGCGGAGCAGTTGGCCCAGCGTTGCGTTGTTGAGGTCTTGGTACTCGGTTTTGGGAAGAATGCCACGCAGGTTTTCGTAGTCGCGCTCAATGGATTCCATCGCCTTGATGATGGCCTCGGCACGCTGCTCGCTGTCGGGCAGACCCACGAGATAATCGAACTGCGCCTTGGGCTGCAGGAAGATGGCACCTTGCTGCGAGAAGTCTTCTTTGGACAGCGCCCGTCTTTTGCCGCCGCGTGTCGGCAGGTTGGCTTCTATACGGTCTTTGACGTTGAGGAAGCGGCTGTAGGCGTGACGCAGGAAGATTAGGCCCATGACGGGCATGAAGTATTCGTTGCTGGCGTAATTGGAGTTGGCCCGCAGGGTGTCGGCTGCGCTCCAGAGCCGCTTTTCAATTGCTTCGATATGTTCGAGTTGTGCCATGATTACGGAATTGGGCGTCCTGTTATTTTTTTTCAACGCGGTGATTGGAGAATGTTTGTTGTCCGAACGCGTCTGTCTGGTTGTTTGCTAGAGGAAACCCGATTTGAACGAATGATGCAATAGGTGGGCGGACGGGAATCGGCATCTGGCGAAAGTGGCACCCATACAATTGCTAAGGGGCGCTGCATCATTGCTCGCGCCAGCAGATAGACGTAGCGATTAACCGGTGCTACTTCGGATGCACGACGGTGACGGCAACGAAACCAGTGTGAGCGATGAGACTGGCGACGGCATGGTGAAGCGGTGCGGCTCGCGATGGCGTCGTTGTCGCCTAGTCATTGGGGATAAGGCACTCGGTGGCGCGCCACTTTTAAGCGTGTAAGTGAGCGTAACCTTTTGTGATTACTGGTGTGAGAGGACAAAACGGGACCGCGCGGATCGGCGCGATTAAGCGCGCAGGCCGTATGCGCGTAATGGTCGATGCGTATCGTCAGATCGGGGTTGTGACCACGTGCTGCCGGATCGCGGGGATTTCGCGGAAGACGCATTACGACTGGCTTAAGAGTTCTACAGAGTATCGTGAGGCGTTCACAGAAGCGCGGGAGTTGTTTGCGGATGCGCTGGAGAGGGAGGCGCGCCGCCGCGCCGTAGAAGGCGTGGCTGTGCCTGTCAATTATAAGGGCCGCAGGGTTGGGACGACTATCAAATATTCGGACAGGCTGCTGGCATTGCTGTTGGAGGGAGCATGGCGCGAGCGGGCCGCGCGATCTCGTTGATTTCAATGCATATTGTCGCGCTCGGTTGAGTTCTATTTTTCTTGAAGAATTGTTGTAGAGGTGAAGCGCGGTCGCTGAGAGACTCTTCGAACTCGGCCAACGGAAAGCAACTTTTTTTCTCGGTCGATAGGTTGTGGTTTATAGACAGACTGTCGGGTATGGTTTGTGATCGAACCGTTTATATCGATGGCGTAATGACGATTTTAGTTAGGTAAGTATTCGCTTTCGGGGCGGCGGACAAAGAACCACGCCGAAAAAAAGCCGAGATTCACGCGCACACCCGAATTCCGAACAATATGATGACTACGAGAAGGAAGCATGCCGTGAGTATTCGCATCTCGCGGCGGCATCCCGAATCGCCTCGTCAAATAGGAAGATGAATAGGTGATGTGTAATGCTTAAGGAGTAGAGCTAATGAGTCCCGCCGCCAAAGACAGCAATGATAATTCTCCGCTACTCATTTCAGCAGGGCAGGCCGCAGGCTTGCTCGGTGTTTCGGAACGCACGTTGTGGGCATTGTCCAATGCAAAGGCGATTCCGTCAGTCCGGATCGGGCGACGGCGATTGTATAGCGTTGACGCACTGCGACGGTGGATCGATTGCAAAGTGGCATACGCATTCAGGTCAGCGGCGTGAGAAATCGACTCGTACGACCGACCGCGCAGCAGCTGAGCGGATACTTGCAAAGGCTGTCGCTAGTGAGGCGTTGCGACGTGAAGGTGTTATCGACGCAGCAGTTGACCGTCATGCAGACAACGAACGCATATTGATTGCAAGGCACGTGGACCAATGGCTCGCGGCAGTAGCGGCAAAGAGGGTGACGCCGGCGCAAGTGAAGTTACTTCGCTCTCGCGTTGAGCGGATCATTAACTTCTTGGGAATCGAGCGACTATCGCAGCTATCGCCGTCAAAGGTGCAGACCGCAAATACGAACGGAGGGCGTTTACGGCAGATGAACTTACCGCGTTGATTGCAGCCGCGGAAATCGGCAAGCCATGGCGCGGAATCAACGGCCACGATAGGGCGATACTCTATCGGGTAGCGGTGGGAACTGGCTTCCGTGCCGGTGAATTGCAGAGCCTCACTGCCCATAGCATTACGACCGATGGCGACACGCCGTGCATCCTGCTTCGCGCTAAGACTTCGAAGCGACGGCGTGAAGATATGCAACCGATTCGATCTGACCTTGCAACGAAGCTGGCGGAATGGATCGACGGCAACAACATCAGCGGCCAGCTATGGCCGGGAACGTGGCATAAGAAAGCCGCCATGATGGTGCGTCGAGATATGAAGGTTGCGCGTAAGCAATATCTCGACGCCGCAGAGTCTACCTCAGACGCACAGAATCGAGCTGAGAGCGATTTTATGCTGGTCGAGGATCAATTCGGGCCGCGTTGCTGACTTCCATTCGCTGCGTGCGACGTACATCACGTTTTTGATTAAGGGTGGTGCATCGGTTAAACAAGCCCAAGCACTGGCACGGCACAGCGACCCGCGACACACCTTCGGCACCTATTCGCCGATGAGGATTGACAATACGGCGACAGCTTTAGCTGGCCTTCCGGGTGAAGATGGGGGCGCAGTTGAGACAGAAGTCGCTCAGGTGCGCGCAACTGGCACCGATGACGAACCCCACCAGTACCCCCACCAACGGGGACGCGATTCGCTACGATTCGACGCGAATCCTCGCGACGAACTGAAGGCTCGACCTGATAGAGGCGATGACAAAAAAAGCTGTTTGAAGGCATCGCAAACGGGATTTTCAGGGTATAATCCGCGAAGCGACAGCAACGATGCCGGCGTAGCTCAGTTGGTAGAGCAACGGTTTTGTAAACCGTAGGTCATCGGTTCGAACCCGATCGCCGGCTGTTTTGCCTTTTTTGATTTACTATCACGGGAAATCCAACACCTAAACGTATTGATGGCTTCCTTTTTCCATCCCGTTGCAATTGGATTCCGCTTGGCCCCATATCGGCTCCAGTTGCTGAGTTAGAGATCAGCCGTCACCCGGTCAAAACCACCTGGCAAATTGATGCGATGATCCTTCTCGGATAATTTTGAATTGGTAGTTTTTTGCCGTTTTGGCCTATCTACCAATTTTCCCAGCTCCGATCAGGGGCTCATTATCACAATGACGAATTCTTGCACATCCAGGCCATCTGCATCGCCGTCCTGATTCATGTCTGCGTGGCAAATTTGCCGAGGGGTATACATTCCGGCCTTAGCAGCAGATCGGTGAACAGCGCCAAATCAAGCAGCGTCGTCAGGTCGTCGCTGTCGAGGTCTCCAGAGCCGCAATTCGCCAGCGGAGAGCAGTTGTCAGGCAGGCCATCGCCGTTCGTGTCGGGCTCGCATTCATCGATGTTTCCGTTGCGATTACAGTCCTCGCGCATTCCGACGACGGTCGTCAACCAGGTGGGCTGTAGGAAGAATTGACCGTCAATACTATTTTTAGAGAAGTCGAACAACGTTGACCCCGAGCCTGTACTGATCGGCCAGTAGCCCGCAAGTCCCGGTTCGTTGCCGTTTAGCGACGCGTTCATGCTCGCTTGAATCTCCTGCTGAGTACGTACGGTATTCCACAGGCGAATCTCATCAAGTCGACCATCGAACACCCGATTGACCTGCGCGGCAATATATAGCGTGCCTGTTTGTTGAACGCCCGTCGCGGAGTCTTGCGCAATTAATTCACCGTTTCAGTAGAGCTTGCTGATTCCGGTCGAATCATCGTAGCTGCCGGCCCAGTGTTGCCATACGTTGGTGTCGAGAAAAGTCTCATTGGAGAGAACGCCGCCGCCGCCGTTCAGCAACCCGAAGAAGAATCTGTTGTTACCGAAGAAACCGACGAAGAGTCCGGCACCTTCGAGGATTCGATCCTCAGTATTGGTCGAGTTGCGGTAGGCCCACACCTCAAAGCTGACGGAACTATTGGTAAAATCGAGCGATGGCGATGTGGGAACGTCGATCCGGGCGCCGTCGCCATCGAAATCTAGCGCGAAGCCGTCGAAGATCCCTACCTCACCATCATCGGGTACACCATTGCCATCACAGTCGACTTCCAGATCGTTTGCAATGCTATTCCCATTGCAGTCAACAGGGCCGGCGATTTCCTCAATTATCAGCTCGAACGAAGGCCCGTTTGGTTCGAACACCTCGTCTTCGTTACCCGACACGCGCACAAAGTACGTTTGCCCGACCGAGACATTCCACAAAATCGTCGGCTGGCTCATCGATCCGGGAATATCGCACAGCACCGGATCGGCGCCGTCGTTGTTGCAGGCTAACTCGATGCCGTTGTCGGACGGACAACCATCGAAAAGTGACAGAACAGAGACAAATCTGGTGACCGGACTGCAGGTCGAGAAGCTGACCGTGTCGTTTTGAATGATCGCCTCCGCGTTAAAGTCGAGCCGAATTGAATAGGTGTTGTGGTCTGCTGCGGATGCACAATCTCCCGCAACGAGCAGCGTGTAAGTGCCGGTAAACGGCGCGACGTACCCGACAAGCGCAGGATCGTTTCCCGGGCCGAGTGGGTTGCCATTGATAATCGTTGCCGGAAAATCCGTGTCCAACACATCGGCCAGTAGCGTGTGGTCGGTGTTTTAAGTCGCAGATGCAATATCATCCGGTGGCGCATCCAATAAATTACCTCCACATAGGGAGGAACAGCAGATCGACGTCGGGATCGAGTCGATCCACCTCTATTGCGATGGTGTCGCCTGTGCGCTTGTCCCCTTATCGGGTCCAGTTGCTGAGTTAGAAATCAGCCGTCATCCGGTCAAACCAACCTGGCTATTCGATGCAGCGAACTCCCTCGGGGCCAGGTAGCCCAAGGCGCTGTGTGGACGATCGAGATTGTAATTCCGACGCCAATCTTCGACCTTTTGCCTGGCATCGTCCAACGATAGGAACCAATTCTCATTCAAACATTCGGCACGTAGCCGACCGTTGAAGGCTTCGATCGGGCCATTATCCGTGGGTTTTCCACGTCGGCTGAAGTCGAGCTTCGCGCCATGTAGGGAGGCCCAGTGGTCCAATCGCTTACTCGTAAACTCGGTGCCGTTGTCAACGCGGATGTGCTGCGGCAACGAGCGTACACGACCGATACGATCCAATACCTCTGCGACATGGCCGCCAGTCAATCGCTGGCCGACCTCGATCGCCAGACTCTCACGCGTAAAGTCATCGACTATCGTCAACAAGCGGAATCGGCGCCCATCGAAGAGTTCGTCGGCCATGAAATCCATCGACCAACTCTCATCGGGACGACTCGATGCCGGCGGCGGCATGCGCTTAGCGACGCCCCGATGACGCCTCGGCTTTTTCGAGCGTATGGACAGGCCTACCTGCTTATACAGCCGATACACCTGCTTGCGATTCACAAGCCAACCTTTGCGCGTAGCTTGATCCAGATCCGTTGGTAACCCCAACTGATGTGGACGTTCGCCAACTCGCGAATTCGTATTCGAAGCGACACCTGTTCTTCGGCCACGCTGCGGTAGCGAATCGTCGAGCGCGCAAAACGCATCGTTCGGCACACGCGCCGTTCACCCACCTTAAATGCTTTCTGCGTCTTCGCTACCAGCGACCTTCGTTGAACAGGCGTCAAAGCCATTTTCCCAGCGCATCTTGCAGCATGGCTTTATCGAGGCTCAGATCGGCGACCAATTGCTTGAGCCGACGAACTTCATCTTCAAGCTGCTTTAGCCGACGGACCTCGGCCACCCCCAGACCGGCAAACTTCTTTTTCCATCTGTAGAACGTTTGCTCACCGATCTGCATCTTGCGGCAGACCTCTGCCACCGTCGTTCCACTCTCCGCTTGCCGCAAAGCATACGCGATCTGCTCTTCTGTTAATCGTCTTCGTTTCATCCTGATCAGCCTCTGAACAGAGACCGAATTTTAACTGATTTTCTCACTCACCATTTGGAGCAGGATTCGGGTACACGCGCAGATGGAATGGACTAATCCGCGATGATGAAGACATCAGATTTTGCATCGACGTGAACCGCTAATGGGCTTTGAAGCTATCTCAAAACCTGTTTCAGACTCATTCCGTGCTTGCAAGACTTTGGAATTTTCTAGGGAATGCAGTCCTCCGCTAACCCCTCCCTGCAAGTGGTGGGAGGTTTTGGCAAAGCTTCTAGTTCAATTTTAGATCGACGATAGTCGCCTCCGAAAAACTCTTTGCTTTAGTTTGTTTACTGTTTCGATGAATCAGATTGGCTCTCTGGAGTAACTTTCCGTACAACGGCCTTGGCTACCTTACGGCCACTAACAAGCGCACCATTAATCGACGGATCTTCTAGGTAATCACCACAGAGAAATATGCCGTCTTCGGTGGTCTGATTTTCCGATGCCGAACGCTCAGTCTTCTGTACCGGCAGTGCGTGTTCGATTCGATAGACACGCAGTAACTTCCATGCGGTCACGTCATTGCCGAACCAAGCAGCCAATTCATCCCGGACGTTGCGATCGATGTTTTCATCGTTCATCTCCGGTACGCCGATGATGCTCACCGACACCAACGCTCGATCGGCGGGGGCGTATGGCTTTGCTGCGTCACTCGGTACGCACACGTGATTGACCAGGCCGCGTCCCATTCCATTTAGCACCAAAATCGCTTCACGAATCGGCGAGCGCCGGGCAGCGTAATACACCGTTGTTGTACTATTCCAAGAGTACGGTTGCGGCGCGTTTAACAGGCGGGCGGTCGTACTGAAGTCGGTCGCGACAACCGCGGCTCGACATGAGATGACCTCACCAGACGCCGTCGTAACTTTATCACCGGCAACCGAAGCCGCGGGCGTATTCAAACGCACCGTCCCTGCAGGTAGCTGAGCGGCGAGTTGCTCGGGAATCTTTTGCATTCCTTCAGCGGGCAATGCCGCCGAGCCGCTCGCGAACATCGAAAAAACAAAGCGAAAGAACGAACTGGGCGTGTTCAATTCGCGTTCGAGAAACACGCCGCCGAAGAAGGGGCGAAAGAAGCGGTCGATCGCGCGCACCGACAATCCGAAATTTCGCAGGTAAGTGTGCGTCGTTATCTGTGGATCGTCATGATCGCCGTCAGCGCGCTTGAGTGCCGCGCGACGCACCTGCGCGATACGCAATGCGTCAGACAGTCTGGCGACGGGCGCCGTCAAACTCGCAAGGCTTGCCAGGGGTCGCCGCCACGGATCGGCAAAGCGGTATTGTCGTTGATCCAGTTGAATCAGCGCGCCGGGATAGAAGGTCTTGAGTGCCAATGCATCGTAATCGAGCATGGCCGCCGCTTCGGGATACGCCGTCAGATAAACCTGAAACCCGCGGTCGAGCAGAAAGCCATCGACATGGTCGGTGCGTATGCGCCCACCAACAGCATCAGCGGCTTCTAATACTATTACTGGTACACCGGCACGGTTGAGATGATGGGCGCATGCTAAGCCAGCCAAGCCGGCACCGACGACAACGACCGGCTGTCGAGTGGCACTGGAAGACGCACTATTCTGGGATTCGTTCTTGTTCATGTGGCAACGATGGTGGGAAGTCTTATTCGTATCACAACTGCAGTTTGATGGCGTTGGGAATGATGTTACCAGATTCATGCGACAGCGGGATCTGCGCGATGCTCAAGACCGTCGCAAGCGCGAACCGCAACCCGCGAGTGAATCTTAGGGTGACAGTTTTAAATGCCTCCCAGAATCGCCGGACGGTCGTAGGAGTCTCAATCGATCTACAGCTCGACTCCTCCTTGAAAATCTCATTGCTCACGCCGGTGATCCTCGATACTCGACCAAAAAGGTACCGACTCGTAACCCAATCCCGCGCGGAATGGGGTGTTTTGCGAAAGCTTCTGGCATCTTCGGCAGCGATGGCGTTGTGCGCTAAACTCCTCTGCAAGGGAGCCTTTTTTCATGACGCAACAGCATGCTATGACCACTTCTCGTAACAGAGTATTCATCAATCGCATCCAAACGGCCCAGCCAGAGAAATCTCTGACGCAGGCGGCGTCGGTCGAGTTGATGCGCGACTTCTGCATCGGTAAACGCGCCCAACGGTTAACGCGTCATATCGCGCGGCAATCCGGCGTGCGACAACGTTTTCTCTCAGCGCTCGATTATCAGGATGATCCGGATTCTGAAGCGTTGTTTCAACCGGCCACCGAACAGCCGCACGGCCCAGGCATGGGTAAACGCAATCGCGTGTTTGACCTGGCTGCCGACCGCCTAATCGGGAAATTCGAAGATGTGTACGCGGAAGCGATGCTGGAAAAAGTAACTACGCTGGTAACGGTTTCCTGCACTCACGCGTCGGCACCGGGGATCGAACGACCGCTCTTTAACCACACCGGGTTGTCACCAGCCGTATCGCGTTGGAACCTTGGGTTTATGGGTTGTTCGGCAGGGTTGGCGGCCTTGCGACTGGTGGCGGGCCTGCGGCCCGAGCAACAGGAAGCCATGGTCTGTACCTGCGAACTCTCATCGCTGCACTTTCAATACACCGAAGAGATCGATCAGATCACGGCCAATTTGCTGTTTGCCGACGGCGCGGCACTGGTATCGTTGACGGCGGCGCCGAGCGGCCTGGCGATTTTGGGTGCCCGCAGCGTTCATTTACCCACGGCTGCGGATCAAATGATCTGGATCGGCGACAATCACGGATTGCGGCTGTCGCTTGCACGCGATCTGCCGGATACCTTGGCCGAGGTGCTGCCCGCGACCGTCGATAGGATTCTTGCCGATCACGGTTTGACGCAGGCCGACATCAAGCATTGGATGGTGCATCCGGGGGGACCACAGATTCTGGATAGTGTGGAGTCTTCGCTCGGTTTGAATTCAAACAGCTTAGATGATTCGCGCACGGTGCTTGCCGAATGCGGCAACATGTCGTCATCGACCATCTTCTTTATCATGAATCGATTTATGCAGCGTCGGGAATCCGGCATGGGTATGGCGCTGGCCTTCGGTCCCGGTTTGACGATCGAATTGGTGTTGCTTGAGTTTGATTCTAAGTGACGCTAAGCCGAGGCCAATCCGCGTAGGTAAGGTCGTGCAAGCACTGGGAAGGCTCCCAATAATCGGATGCCCAACTTGACGGCGCTGGGGTAGCGCAACGCGCGGGCGATGGACTGGCAATGCCGCATGCGCTGTCGCAGTAAAGCGTGCCGGGCGCGCATCCACTGCTGTTGCCCATCACCCGATGAAGCTTCCAGAGTGGCGCACGCGTAGTCCACAACGGCCGCGCCGCTTGCAATCGCCCACGCCATGCCCTCGCCGGTGAATGGTTCGACGTAGCTCGCGGCATCGCCGACTAGCAACACGCGGTTAGATGCGGGCAGTGACTGGCTGCGGGTAAGCAGCGGCGTGCCATGCCAGCGTGCGGTTCTGATTCCATCGATGGGCGGGAGCCCGCTCTGCCCCAGAATCGTCGCCGCCGCATGTGCCAAGCCACCGCACGACTTCACAAAATCGACGTCGAAGGCTGCGGCAAGGTTCGCCACTTGTTCTTGCTCGAGACCGACTAAGCCGACGTAACCGCCCGCGCCGATTGCCATGTAGATGACATCGTGCTCAAAGCCATGTGGCCAGCGGGGTACCGTCGCGCCGGCACCGATGCGCGAACCGTTCGCCTCATGCTGTTGTGCGCCTTGGACACCCCGGGTGAAACTGGCGGCGAGGCCATCTGCCGCGATCACGACTCGACAGGATGCCTGCACAGCATCTTCATCGGTCGTCAACAAGACACGCGCACCATCATCTGATTCGCCCAACCATTTGGCGGTTGTTTCTTGTTGAAATCCAGCGCCCGCTGCCACTGCTTCGTTGATTAACAGGCAATCGAGTTGCTCGCGCGATACCGCAATGCCGGCGTCGAGCGGTACCGTGGCGGATGATCCGAACGCGGAAAAACAGGCACGACGCAACCGCCGGTCGCCGACCAACCGTTTCCGCACGTCACCAAGACCGATGGATGCGAGCGTTTGTAAAGCTGCACCATTGAGACAGCAGCCGCAGACTTTCCAGCGCGGAAACTTCGCCTTATCGACGAGCAGCGTGCGCGCGCCGGCAGCAGCGATCCCGCGCGCGGCAACAGCGCCGGCTGGACCCGCGCCAACCACAATGACGTCATAGGTTGTTTCAGTTTGGTTGGATTCCAATGATAAAAACTGGTGAGTCTTACGTTGATTGATTACGGCGCCAAATAAGCATATGCCGTTGAGGCCAATGCTTGATTACTGTCGCATCTGACAAGCCGGCATCGGCTGCCAACTCGATGATCTCGGGGGTGGAGAAGGCCGCTCGGACGGATGCCAGCCCGTCTTCATGAACCACGACTGATCTGCTGAGCCCGCGTGTTGCAACCCATGCCAGCAAATAGCCGAATCCCGTTCGCCTCAGGTCGTCCACGACCACAGTCTGCTTAGCCGATTCTGACATCTGCCGCAACAGCTTGACGGCGGCAGCCTCATGTAGGTGATGCAGGAATAGGCCCGATGTAAGGACATCATACTCGCTCGAGATCGCTTGCTTGGAAATATCCAATTTGAAAAAACGCGCATGCGAGCCCCGACGTCGGGCTCGCAATCGCGCATAAGCCACCGCCGTCGTGCTCAGGTCGCAACCGTGTAACTCAAGAGTTATCCCCGCCCGCTGCGCCCGCTGCGCCATATCCAATGGCATATCGCCACCACCAGTAGCGATATCAAGTACCCGCAGTGGCTTCACACTATCGGCTGCTTCTCGACGCAGTATTCGCCAGATGGCCGCGCCGGTAAGGCTAGCGCGGTAGATACGCGTTAATCCTTGCAGTGCCCGAATGTGGGACTTGCGATTCAGGCCCGGATCGTCCATCAATTCGGGCTGGCGATCCCTTCTTTTAAGAAATGTTATCATGGCAAAGGAATTCTAGAAGCTAATCAAAATATTACCTAGCTTTCGACTCTTAGAGGACCGCTGGGCCGAATCCAAATATGTCCTCTGGTGCTATTTCAGATGCTTACGGTCTTTTTTGTCATACGAGTTGGACTGGCCCCTTCGCGATGCTTTCCAATCGGTGACGAATTCGGTGGCCCAAGACGACGCGAATCCTTGGGGATTGATCCGCGATCATCCAATGGCGACGAACAACAAGGAATGCAACCATCATAAACGGAAATGAAATTTGGCATGGTGGTATGTGTCCCTGCGATGAATGTGAATTTGAAGGCAATGCTCACTTTTGGATGCTCGTCAACGGTACTAAATCAAAAGACCTGTAGCGTAAGTTCGGATCGAAGAGCACGATCCATCTCCGGTTTCAAGGAGGGTGCGCGATTACATTGTCGATAATGCTATGGGCGAAGTGGGACGCTGCGTTGAAAAAGGAGACGGCTATCGCGTGTACGAAAGATGCATCGGCCGCGTCGCGACAGTTGTAAACCCGAGGAACGAGTTGCAGGATGATCCCGCCCTGCATTATATCAAACGCCGCTGGACCATCGAACGCATGTCCGGGTGATTCCAGAGTCTACTCCGTCTGAGCACCCGTCGGAAGAAGTCGATGACGTGATTCGAGGGAGTTCTTTCACCTAAGCTGCGCGATTCAATGGCTCAGAGGGGTTTTGGGATAGGTTCTACAATAAGCCGTTACTTGCGGGAAAGGTTTATGTATTCCTAATCCCTAGGTTGTTGGTTCGATCCGGATCGTGGGGTTTTCATTTGAGTTAGATTCAGATTGCCAAGAAGTTTTCTTGCGAGTCCGCTTTGGCAGCTAACCATCTGATTGACTTAAAGGGACTGGCGTATTTCTCGAAGCCCTGTAGCAATGCCGCGCTCTATGGCGACCATAACAGTCCGCTCGCCATTCACCATGAGTTCATGCGTTTTATGGAGTTTTGATCACGAATATCATAACAATGCGCGCGCATCGCTAGTTGAAAACTGGGTGGCGTCGGCCAGTTCATCGCGCGGCAGAGCCACAACAGGACGGATGGGCCGCAATGGTGGCTATCCAACGCGCCCTGCTGTAGGGGGAGCACGCGTTCCCATGTTAGATCCGGGCGGTCATCATCGACGTGGGCGTCGATGAATATGACGAGCCGCGACGCGCTAATCTTGACAGCGAGCTCCGGGCCGAGTTGACGGTAGGCCTTGAAGTGCAGTTGATCAGAATGATCCCAATCGATGCGTTCGAGTCTGTCGAGCAGTTTGAGAGCAACACTGTCATCGCCGCGCCCATCGTTACCCCAAGCGATGATGCGGATGGGCCTACTCATCGGCTGATCTGGCATTGAAGTTGGTTCTCGGCATCAAAGAGCTGTACACGCAGTGGCATTTGCCCCAACGTGTGGGTGCTGCAGGATGGGCAAGGATCGTAACAGCGTACGGCAGCTTCGACTTTGTTGAGCATCGATACTTCCAGTTCTTTACCGCGCACGTGTTGCTTGGCGACTTGCGTGACGGCATGTTTCATCGCCTGATTGTTCTGACCTGAGGCGATGATGAGATTGGCTTTTTCGATGCTGCCGTGTTCGTCGACGAAATAATGATAGAAGGGCGTGCCGCGCGGCGCTTCGATCACGCCGATTCATTCGCTTCTCAGGTTGGTACTCTCGGCAATCAAATGTCGAAGAGGATGTCCGGTTCGCGTAGCAGTTGTTCGACGCGTTCGATGCCGAAGAGAATTTCGATCAGGCGTGCGTAATGAAAGTACATAGAGGCTTCCACCATCGCACCGTCGGTGGCGAACGTTCGGAAATACGCCAGTTCGGCGTCGGCTTCCGGCGTGCTGATGCGCTCGCAGTTGTTTAAGCGCGCCATTGGTCCCACGCGGTTATGAGCCTTGCGGATAACCCGACGGTCGATAGAACGGGAAGTTCAGGTACGACCAGTCTTCGGTGGCCTCGGCGATCAGAGAGAGGTAGTTCGCCGGATCGTAACGATCCTCGACGATTTTTCCGGCGCAGTCTTTCACGCGAAGCAGCCCGCCATAATGTTCGAGGTCACCGTCGGGCGTCGTCAGGCATAGGTAATAGCTCGGAAAGATGGCGATATGCGCGACGAATTCTCGATGCTGCTCGAGGTAGCCGCGAAGCAGGGTGAGGCCGTCATGGACCCACGACTTCGCGTCGGCGATGCGCGCCGATAAAGCATCCCGATCCGTCGAAGCAAGGGCGCGGTTGACGTCGCCGGGCACACAGAAATCGGGATGAATCTTGTGCCCGGCCACGACGGCGATCAGGTCTTGACCGAACTTGCGCAGGCCGATTCCTTTCTTGGCAAGTTCCGGTTGTTCGGCGATTAAGCCGAAGATGTTGCGCTTTTCGGGCGGTGCATCGAAGCCCAGCAGCAGATCGGGCGCGGACAAGTGAAAGAAACTCAGCGTGGGAATGGATGAGTTGCCCCATGTGCATGAGTTCGCGCAGTTTGGTGGTGGTCGGCGGCGGCGTGACATTGCAAATCACCTCCAGCGCTTTGGCGGCCGCCAAGTGGTGACTGACCGGACAAATACTGCAAATGCGTTCGGTGAGCGTCGGTATTTCCGAGAAATGGCGGCCTTCGCAGAACTTCTCGAAACCGCGAAATTCGACAACATGGAAACGCACGGCATTGACCGCACGCTCCTCGTCGAGATGCAGCGTGACGCGACCGTGGCCTTCGACTAGCGTGATCGGATCGATTTTTATTATGCGCGACACAATATACCTCGATTAGTCATATTGGAGCAGGACGCCTTCGGCGACTTCACCGCGCAACAATGCGCCGACGGCTTTCCAGATGCGATCGGCGCTGGCGCTGGGGATAGGGGCGAGTTTGAATAAGGCGTATGAGGGGAGACGGGCTAGTTTGTTTAGAAGGTAGGGAATTGCATCGCCTCAGAAAAAAACGATACAATAGATAAGGCTAATTAGTGGGCCATAGTGTTTGTATTATGATTTGACAATGCATGGAGATGGTCGATGAAGGCTGCGTTGAGCTGTTTGATTGTGATAGTTGCGGCAACAAGTCTTAACCTGCACGACCCAAGTAACGAGCCATCATCGCAGGAGAATGCCTCTGCAGAACGGGTTTATATTGATGGCTACCAAAAAACACATACCGGGCACCTCTTACCATTACCTGAGATGCGGTTGATCCCAGGCGGGGAGTTCCCTATGGGGAATCCCAACACCGATCAATCACATAATGAGTATCATCAGGACGAAGCTCTCCGACAGGTCTCAGTTGATTCATACTACCTTTCTCGCTTTACGGTAACAAACGAGTCTTTGTGTGTATTTCTAAACTCACCAGAAAATACAAGATTCAAGAGAGTGATTGACCTTCAATCGATCGATGGCGCTTTGGTACCGGTCAAGAATCGGGAAAGGTGGCCGGCGCGAGTGTCATTCAATCTCGCCCAGGCCTATTGTAAATGGCTGGCAAGTGTCACTGGTCAAAACTTCCGATTGCCAACCGAGGAAGAATGGGAATTCGCGGCGCGCGGAGAAAATGGAGCGGAATGGCCATGGCGCGGCGAACCGCCGCAATTAACGCGGCCCGAAGGGGCCGAGTTTCTTGCCGCAAGAAATTGGCGATGGATTGATAAGAGCAACTCTCTTCCCTTTTCAGAATTACCGCTAGCCGCCCCAATAGGTATAGTTGCTCATAGCCAAACACCGCAAGGCGTTTACGGGATGATGGGGAGCAGTATTGGCGAGTGGTGCTCATCAAAGTTTAATCCCGCCAGCAAACGAGACCATTATCCACGGCAAGATCCGACTCGGATGAGAGTCATTCGAGGAGGTCGTGAACGCAAACTAAATGAGCGAGAAGTCAACTGGCTATTACTACCACTGATCAAGGAGGCGGCTGTCAAGTTAAAACACGATGCACGTACATGGACCAGAATCGGCGGCGGTGAAAAACGCGATCGAGCGCTGATTCGACTTGCTCTTGACCTGAAGTGAGGACAATGAGATCTTATTGGCCTGCGGCGGTTGGCACAGGCGGCTCGGTGTAGCAGGCGGCGTCATAAACGGGTGCCACTGGACGGCTTGCCCGCCAGTGCCCCGAGCGGCGGGTGCCACTCAACGCCGTTAACCAAGTACCGCATCATGATGGAAAAACGCCCTTTGCAACTTGGTCCATTCGCGTTTGTTTAGCCTGTGGAAACGCGGTGCCGAAGGCGCGGTGGTTTGGTTCTTCCGCGGCCAGTCGCGCGACGCTTTCGGGCGCTTGCGGTGATAGTCGTCGGTGACGGCTCTTCTTAATGCGGGAATGAGCCAGCAGGTCGAGACGGTATAGCGCAGATGTTCCATCGCCTTGCGAATCAATCTTAACACATGTGCAACGCTGATGCGCGCACCCTTGGCGTATTGAATCATCACCGCATGCAGTCGAAGGAGCCCCATGGCAACGATGTTGCTGGCCAGTTCCAGCGCGCCGCGCTGCGAGGTGTGCGCCAGTACTTTCGATCGCTCCATCGTGCATTTGAAGTCGCAATAGTTGACCTCTACGCCCCAACGTCGTCGATAAAAGGTGCCCGCCATCGAACGCGATAAGGCCGCACGATCGAACACATTGGTCACCAGATAGATGCGGCGACCGCCGCGTTTTAATACGATCAATCGCAATCGTAACGGTCGTCGTCCGCGACGATTGCCCGGCCATAGAAACACGTCGCCCACATTCGCGCGGCGTTCGATCTGGGCGTCGCTTAACTCGGTTTTAAAGGTGGTATTGCCGCCGCAGCGCACCAAAAAAGCCACGCCCGCTTGATCCAAATCGCTCAAGAAGTCGAATCCACCGAAGTCGCCATCGGCAACGATCAGCGCCCGTGGTGGCAGTGTCGCCCGCATTCGTCGCATGTGATCGCGTTCGCTCGCGGTGCCGGGCCCCTGACGCCAATCCCACAATTACAGCGTCGGCAAATGTACAAGCCACGTCATCCACCATTGGGGATGGGACTTATCGCGCGCCGAGCGACCGAGTGCTTTCTCGTTGGCGTGCGTGCGCGGCGCATCGATGCGTGAGCCGTCGGCGGCAAACACAACCCAGCCATGTTCACACCACGTCTGTTTCAATCGGGCGGCAAAGGTACGTCGTACGTTGCACCAAAATGATTGAAACAACGCGACACCATAACGGTTGGCCGCCTTGGTTAAACCGACGTAGGTGTGGCCGGGCCGTCGTCGCGCGCGATGCAAATCGGCGCCCCATTGGCGCGCCGCTTCAAACCGACCGGCCAGGGTTCGCTGCGCCGCCCAGCCCATCGCGATGTATGCGAGAACGACAAACTTGGGCGACCATCGCACGCGCGGGTCACGTGATGTAATGCTGTCGCGCGCAAGTGATTGCCAAATGTCGTGCGGCACCAATCGATTCAACAATGCGGGCCAGTCGCGTCGATTCACCATGCAACGGCGGCCCTCCATGGCCATACTCATAACACCGCTCCGGTTCTGCTTGCCAATGTTTACCGCAGGCAATCATCGGCAGAACGGAGCGGTTTTTATTATCTAAAACGCCATTTAACGGATGATTTGGTTAACGGCGTTGGGTGCCATCCGCACGTTGGCGTGAAGGCTGTGCGCGGAGATACGATCGCGAAAGCAATCGGCAATGCGGGCACCGCCGCAACTGGGGCACGATCCGCCCAGGCAGACGAGCACTTCCCGCGAATGCGGAATGACGTCGGCATCAATGGGCGGGGCCTGCTCGCGACCGGCCAACCGCGGGGTCAGTCGTTTCGCAGCTTCAGCGCGCCATGTTTGAAATTCCTGCACGTTCATTTGTATTGCCTGATGATTTTTTTTACCCGATTGGCAACTACCTCACCGTGGACGTCGTCATCGATGACCAGAACCGGCGCGATGCCGCACGCGCCGACGCAACGTGCGCAGCGCAGGCTGTAGCGACCGTCGGTGGAGGTATCGCCGGACTCGATTTCCAGTTGTTTTTCAATGCCTCGCAAGAGGTGATCGGTGCCGCGCACATAGCAGGCAGTGCCGGTGCAGACGGTAATGGTGTGGTTACCCCCGGGTGATGCGACTGAAGAAGCCGTAGAATCCGATGACGCCTTGAATCTTACTGAAGAGGGATGCGCAGTTGCAGACTGATGAAATGCACCATGTCATCGCGCAAGTAACCGAAGAGTTCTTGGGCTCGATGCAAGATCTGTATTAACGCTAATGGGGACCGATCGAAGTGATCGATCGTGACGTTGAGTTCCTCAAATATTGAGTGCTCGGAGGCCGCCGCCGTCGCGCCGCTACGATTGACTGACTCGATCATCTGTTGATGCGTCTTCATTCGGCCGCCTCTTTTCCATCGAGGGCCACCACGAACATTTTGTCGTTTTTTATATAGTACCACAATAAGTGACGGTTAGGGATTAAATGACGTCAAGCGATTGCTACAAGAGACAATTTTGAAAGCGCCTGATACGGAAATCTGCGCATGAGAAATGAGTGAATATGCGCTTAAGTCACAGTTTTTTAATGCGAATTCAATCGGAGCTATTTAGACGAGTTTTGCCGCTTCGCGACGTTTGACTTTTTGCTACTCAACTATTGTGTGGGGGCGTGCATCGATTCCCACGCCCGACCGCGCCGAGGATTCAATGATAGCAACACCCGAACGCGCTTGCGCGCAGTTACACCGATGCGAGCTTAGAGAATCGTCATCTTGCACCACCAGGCGCCCACGCCGATGGCAGCCACGGAACTGAGCGACAGCATGGCTTTGGTCAAGCGCCGACCGGACGAGTCCGATGCTTGGATCAGCCACCCGAGCGCGCCCGAGAAAACGCCCATGCCGACGATTGAGCCGATACCAAACGCTAATGCGTACGCCAGTGCCGACTCACGAGATGGCATGCCCAAGGCCGGTAAGACGCCCACAAAATGCGAGGTACCCGCCAGGCCGTGCAGCGCCCCGATGCCGAGCATGCTGTGCGGATGGGCGTGAGATTCGGTCGCATGCTCGTGCGGTTCGCCGGGGCGACTGGCATGTACGTGAGTATGCGTGTGTTGGTGGGTGCCACGTTTGTGTGTCACGTGGGTATGCGTGTGAGTGTGTACGTGCAAGGCCATCACGCGACGAAGTCCCCACAGGCCGATGGCGATCAATACCACGCCGACCAGTCGTTCGGCGACGGCGCTGATCGCGTTGATTGGCAGAGTTTCACGAAATAGCAACGCCAGAACGGCCAGCAGCCAGATACTGCCCGAATGCCCGATACCCCAGATGCTACCGGCCAACCACGGGTTGCGACGCTGTTCAACGGCCAAGGGTGCCACGGCGGCCAAGTGATCGGGTCCGGTGACCACATGTGCGACGCCAGCGATCAAGCCCGCGACGGCCGGCATCGATGCGATCCATTCCCAGCCATGATGTTCGAGACCGTGGGCCAGCATTATGCGGGTGTCTGCACTTTCGCCGCGCGCTTTGCATTACATCGTTGAACCAACAAGTCGGCAAGCTCGGATAGTCCTGCACCGGTGCGGGCCGACGTTTCGAGAGTTGCGACGCCGGGCCGCGCTTGGGCGCAGTTGCGGCGGGCCAAATCAATATCGAAATCCACCGCTGCGGCGATGTCCATCTTGCTGAATAACACCAGATCGCACGTGTTGATCAAGGTGGGGTAATTTTGCGGTTTGTCTTCACCCTCGGTGCTGGGAAACAACAACACGCCCAGGTCTTCACCCAAATCGAAACTCTGCGGGCATACGAGGTTGCCGACGTTTTCGATGAATAAGATGTCGGTCTTGTCGAACGGTGTCAGCGCGCTCTCGACCATATCGGCTTCCAAGTGGCACATGGTGCCGGTCAGGATTTGCTGAGCCGGGCAACCGCTGGCGGCCAAGCGCTCGGCGTCATTTTCTGTGGCGAGATCACCTACCACGGCGCCTACTTGAAGTCCCTGCGCTGTTAACTCCGTCATTAAGCGCGCCAACAACTCGGTCTTACCTGCGCCCGAGCTGGAAACGACGTTGATGACGAAGACACTCTGTTGTGCGAAGCGCGCGCGCAAATCGCGTGCGATTTCATCGTTCTTCTTAAGAATCTTGGTGCGCACTTCAAGAATACGGGGCTTCATGATGGTCCTCTCCGGAGCACGGTTCACTGCCATCGTCGATTTCCAAGGCCGTTAGATCGAGTTCGCGCCCGGCAACCACCTCACCCGTGGGTTGGTGGCATTGGCGACAAACAAACTGCGGCGGCATGCCGACGTTTGATTCAACCTGACATGCAGCACAACGCACGCGGGCAGGAACGCGTTCGATTTCGAGGCGGGCACCCGCACAACGGGTGTCTTCGATGGCGACATCCCATGTAAATTCGAGCGCTTCGATGACGACGCCAGCTAATTCGCCAATGCGTATCTTAACGATCGTCACAGGGCGCGTCTCGTCGGCGTCTACGAGCGCGCGCGTGGCAATCGATACCAAATTGGTGGCGATAGATAATTCGTGCATAACGTTCGAAACGTGCGTGCGGCACAGCTATTCGGGCGGTCGAGTTGTATTCGATCCGGCAGTACGCTGGGCACTCATGCGGCGACCGAGCGCACGCGATAGTTCGATCGTTAACGCCAGCCCGCGTTGGACATCCGGATCGCCCAAGGCCTTGAACGCACCGAAACGCGTGAGCTTTTCGTCTTTCTCGATCACGGTGGAATGGGCTTCGACTGTAGCGTCCGCAACCTGATCCATGACGTTCAAGGCTTCATCGGAAAGTACTCGGCTCTCTAGCAATTGGCGCAGCGCCGGTGAGTTCACCACATCGAGCACCTTACCGGGTAGGGCGATTATACCTTGGCGATCGAGCAAATCGGGCCATTTATCTTCGGCGGCTTTGCGCTCAGTGGACACGATAGAATTCAGATTCTCGGCAAAGCGCGATAAGCCGGCGGCGAACTGCTCCATCAATTGCATCATTTCGACGAGGCGGGGCAGCATCTCCATCAGTTGTTTGATGCTCTCAATCGTCTCGGGCTTGGATAGCGTTGGCACGACTTCGTCGGCCATGCGCGTGCCGGTTGACGCTGCTTGTTTTATGCGCTCGCTGGTTTCATATAAATCGGTGTCGCCCAAGGCTTCGCGCGCCGTCGATACGATGCCGTTGGCGTTGTCGGCCATGCGCGACGAACTGGCCAAAAAATTTACCAGCAATTCAATGGTCGAATTTATTTCGAGTAATTTTTGTACGAATTGTTCGATCGCATCGAAAGTATCGGGATCATCGATCAACGATCAACGATTGCAGTTTTTCGAGGTTTTGCAGGTGATCACCTTGCGCGATCATGATGTTCCCTTTCGTATATCGATGGTGAAATGCGACCGCAGATGTCTTGAGAATCGATATCAACTCGTGTTAAAGCGCCACAATTCTTTTGACAACGCGAATTGAAAAACAGTATAGATAGTCCGATGCCGATATTCGAGAGTAAATTCAGTTAATCAAAAAATTGTTTTACGCTTTCTCGAAACTCATTCGGTTAACACGCAAAGACATATCCAGAAAGGGCACGCGATGGCAACGGTACTTTGGCTTCATGGTGGGGCGTGTAATGGAAACACGTAGTCGTTCCTTAACGCCGAAGAGCCGACGGTCATCGACCTTGTGACAGACTTCGGCATCGAAGTGCTTTATAACCATGCCTTGGTGCCCGACATGGGCGACGCCGTGAAGGCGATTCTCGATTCGGTGATCAACGGCGAGCGCGAACTCGATGTGCTGGTTGTTGAAGGCACCATCATCAACGGGCCCAACGGCTCCGGTCGGTACGACATCTTTCTGGGGCGACCGTTTAAAGACTGGATTGCCGATTTGGCACCGAAGGCGTTTGTGACCGTCGGTGTGGGCGAGTGTGCCAGTTTTGGCGGCATGCCGGCAACGGCACCGAACCCGAGCGATTCGGAAGGCCTGCAGTTTCGCAAAATCAAGCACGGCGGCTTCTTGGGCGAATCGTATCGCGCCTGCAGCGGCTTGCCCGTCGTCAATATTCCCGGTTGCCCGGCGCATCCCGATTGGATTAGTCAAATCCTGGTCGCCTTGGCCACCGGTCGCGTGGGCGATATTGCCTTAGACGATTTCCAGCGACCGGCGACCTTCTTTAAGAGTTTCACACAGACCGGTTGCACGCGCAATCAGTTCTTCGAATGGAAACAATCGCCGGAGAAGTTCGGTGAAGGCACGCGCACCGGCTGTTTGTTCTACGAGCACGGATGTCGCGGTTCGTTTACGCATTCGAGCTGCAACCGGATTTTGTGGAACCGTCAATCCAGTAAGACGCGCGCGGGGCAGCCTTGTACCGGTTGCACCGAGCCACAATGGACGCACTACGACCTGGCACCGGGCACCGTGTTCAAAACGCAAAAGGTTATGGGGGGGGTGCCGCGCGATGTGCCGAAGGGAACCGATCCGTTGAGTTATACGCTGCACGCGGCTGCCGCCCGCGCGGCTGCACCGGATTGGGCGAAGGAAGACATCTTCGTGGTATAAGTCGAGCACTTATTCGTCACACCACCAAATTGCAAGAGATCCCGGACTGAAAGGAATTCCGATGGGCGTCACCATGGAACTGAAGGCCGAGTCACTCGGTCGCGTCGAAGGTGAACTCGACGTTAAATGTAAGATCGAAGACGGCGTCGTGACCGAGGCTTGGACCAAAGGCACGATGGTTCGGGGTTTTGAGATCATCCTGAAAGGGAAAGATCCGCAAGCCGGTTTGATCGTGACGCCGCGCATCTGCGGTATCTGTGGCGGCAGCCACTTGACGAAGGCGTCTTACGCGCTAGACGTGGCTTGGAAAACCGAGATGCCGCCCAACGCTCCTCTGATTCGCTCCATCGCGCAGGCCAGTGAGACGATTCAATCAATCCCACGTTGGTTCTATGCGCTCTTTGGCATCGACTTGGTTAACAAAAAATATGCCACGAGTTCGTTGTACGACGAAGCGGTTCGGCGTTGGGCGCCATTCGTCGGCACCTATTATGAACCGGGTGTAACGCTCAGTAACAAACCAGTGGAGATTTACGCCATCTTCGGTGGCCAGTGGCCGCACTCAAGCTTCATGGTGCCCGGTGGCGTGATGTGTGGTCCGACGTTGGCCGATGTCACGCGTTCGCGCTATCTTGCAGTATTGGAAAGACGAGTGGCTCGAAAAATATTGGTTGGGCTGCTCGATCGAGCGGTACATGGAGATCAACACCTGGAACGATATGTTGGCTTGGATGGATGAAAACGACAGTCAACGTAACAGCGATCTGGCCTTCTTCATTCGCTACTGTCAGGATGTCGGCCTCGACAAATACGGCCAGGGTTGCGGTTCTTTCTTATCTTGCGGCGCTTACATCGATAAAGATCATTACCATCATCCCGATATCGCCAGTCGCAACGACGCGGTCATTGGCAAGGCCGGCGTCTTCGATGGTGAGAACTTCCACGATTACGATCAGGCCAATATTCGCGAAGATCACACGTTCAGCTTTTTCCGCGGTTCAGATCAATTGCATCCGTTCGACGGTGTAACCGATCCCATCGATCCGCAGGATGGTGCCCGCGAGGGTAAGTACACCTGGGCCAAAGCGCCGCGTTATTTGCTCAATGGCAAGGCCGAACCGATGGAAGTCGGCACCTATTCGCGTCAGTTGATGTGTGCCAAACCCGGCGGCGGCGACCATCAGGATAGCGATGGATTTATGTACGACGTGCACAAGTCGATCGGCCCCAGCGTGATGACGCGCGTGTTGTCGCGCATGCACGAAGGGCCGAAGTACGTAAAGCGAATTCAGGAATGGCTCGACGCCATCGACTTACACGACAAGTTCTATATCAAACCCGAAGAACCGCAGGAAGGCTTGGGCTGGGGCGCGACCGAAGCCAGTCGCGGCGCGTTGCAGGATTGGATTCGCATTAAGGACGGTAAGATCGAGAACTATCAGGTTATTACCCCGACGGCGTGGAACATCGGTCCACGCGATGCCAGCGGAACCATGGGCCCGATGGAGCAGGCGATTTGCGGTTCGCCGATTGAGAATCCGGAAGACCCGATCGAACTCGGCCATGTCGTGCGCAGTTACGATTCGTGCCTCGTGTGTACCGTGCATGCTTACGATGCCAAGACTAACAAGGAACTCGCCCGCTTCAAAGTCGGCGGTGCTTGCTAGGCGTCGAGTCAGGTGAGCGCGCACACATCCAACACGCTGATCATCGGCTGTGGCAATCTCATTCGGTCCGACGACGGCGTCGGACCGGTGTTGTTGCGTCACTTGCTTGAGCGCGGGCTACCCGATCGTGTGGAGGTCGCGGATGCGGGCACGTCGGGTATGGATGTCGCCTTTCGCATGCGAGGGGCGCAGCATGTCGTGCTGATCGATGCGTGCGTGTCGGGTGGCGAACCGGGTTCGATTTACGAAGTGCCCGGTCACGAAGTCGAGTCGTCACCTTTGGAATCGTGTGGCAACTTGCATGTGTTTCGTTGGGATCAGGCGATCGCGTTTGCGCGCTGGCCATTGAAGGATGCGTTCCCCGAAACGATTACGGTCTTTCTGATCGAGGCGGCCAATATCGCACCGGGCATGGAGCTGTCGGAACCGGTCAAGCGCGCCATGCATGAGCTAGTGGACATGTTGATCGCTCGCTACGGCACGCAGGCCCGGCAGTCGGAAGGTGCGTCGTGCGTGTCGAGTTAACCGCAACCGGTTCGTTGATTATTCCGGCAGACGTCGCGCAGACGTATATGGAAGGGTCGGAATCGGCGATGGCGGCGACGCGCGGCGATGCGTTGTGCGTGATGCCGATTCGCGCGCATACCGTCGGCGGACTGATCGTTAAGCAGCGCAACGCGCGCGGCGATCGATCCATTTTGGTGGTAGAACAATTGCCCCGTTGCGATGGCGTACCCGCTTGGACTGCGGGGGAGCGCGCTTTTCGGTGGGACGAAGAAGAGAAAGCCCTGCGCATTCCGCTGCAACAAACGACGGTGGTCAGGGATGCGCGATTGTGACGCAGCGCGACGACGCCATGTTGGTACAGTCGGCAGTGGTGCGCGAAGACGGCATGTGGGTTTTGTATTTGGAAGTGTGGTTTCAAGACGGTATCCGCCGCCGTCGCATCAACGCCTATCCATCGGAATCGAAAGCAAGAATCGCCGCCCGTTGGATTACCTGGGCCGCACGGCGGGAGATTACCCCGCCCACCGGATTTTGAGATGAGCCATCACGATAACAACAGATTCGCCGCCGTGGGCTTGCTAGCGGGTGCCGCTGGCGCTGTCGTATTGACAACTGCGAGCTCTGCGGATGTGGCTGGGTTGCGTGCTGGTACGTTTGATGCACTACAGGAACCCAATACGTTTCTACGTGATCTAGCAAACGGCAACGCGCCTGAAAAAACTATTGACGCCTTGAATGCTGCGCTGCTGGCTGGTGATATCGCCGCGCTCGAACAACATATAAAAATGGCGGAAGCGGCAGGTGATGCAGATTTACATGCCCATCTACGCGTGGTCGCGTTTCGCATGGGGGCCGATCTTAACTTGCCTTCGGAGGAGGAGATTACGAGCCCTTTCGTCCGCGCTTACGCCATGGCCGCTCGAGCCTATCTGTCGGCGTCCAACGAGGATACGGCTGCGGCAATCGCGCAGTTGCGGCAGGCGTCGGAGTTGATCGCGTCGGCGTCGCCAGCGACGGCTGCGCGTTACATTGGCGAGGCCGCCACCATCGCCAATGATACGGGTGTCGACGCAACGCGTTTACTGATGGACTTGGAAAATGCAAGCGATGCGCTCAATGGGTTGGCATTCGATGAGCTGTGCGGTGAGTTGCATATGATGCGCGCCGGGATGTTGATGGAGAAGGGCGCGCAACGACCATCATTGTTGTTGCAAGCGGTGCAATGTTTTCAAAAAGCCACTCAAGCCCTGCCGCGTCGCCGCTATCCCGAGGCGTATGCGCAGTGCCATCTCAATATTGCCATTTCGTATTTGTCGATGCCGATGAACGAGCACGCATCGAAACTTCGCGGTGCGATTGCCGTACAGTCGTTGCGTGAGGCGCTGGGGGTCTTTACGCCGGCGGATCATCCCGAGTATTGGCAAGCGGCGACGATCAATCTCGCCAATGCGTTGCAACATCTGCCCAGTGCGCATCTGGCGGAGAACATGCTTGAAGCCGTACGGCTCTATGAGACCGTGTTGGAACATCGCACCGACCCCAGTCCGCAGCGCGCGCGGCTGTTGGCCAATTTGGGTAATGCATTGGCGCATCTTGGTCGTTTTGATGAAGCCAAAGTGCGGCTCTGCGATGCCCGCACCATGTTTGTCCAAGAGGGAGTCGCGGATGCGGCCTGCGCAAGTGAAGCGCCCGATGTTGTCATGGGGCAGCAAGATTTTCAGGCCAGTCGCGAATGGCCGTACGGCCCGCAGGCCGCCAACGTACACCGATTTCCCTACAGCATTTCAACCAATGGTGCGGCATTGGTGGTAAGCGATACCGCCAACAACCGCATCCTCCGTCATCGGTTGCGATTCGTACCGCTTTATTGCGGAAGAGTTCAACCGGCCCATTGTCGTGTCTGGCTTTGAACCGGTCGACATCATGCAGTCGATCGTGATGATTCTGCGCCAGATGAACGCCTGTGACGCCAAGGTCGAAAACCAATATGGCCGCGCGGTACCCTGGGAAGGCAATCCGTCGGCGCGGGCGGCGCTCGATGAGGTGTTTGTAACGCGCGCCGCCTTCGAATGGCGCGGCCTTGGGGATATTCCACAATCGGCATACGCGCTACGCGATGAGTTTGCCGCCTTCGATGCGGAAAAACAGATTGGTGTGCATGGGCAAACATTCCCCGACCCGGTCGAAGCTCAATGCGGCGACGTTTTGAAAGGCGCACTCAAACCGTGTGACTGTAAGTTGTTTGGTACGGGTTGCACGCCCGAGAATCCGGTCGGCGCGCTGATGGTGTCGTCGGAGGGATTGCCGATGGCTTTCTGATGGGCCAACGACCGATCCAGCGGCGCGTGGATGATTCGGTCGTTGCGGTACGACAGGGCACGCCGTTCATGGTGCGTCGCGCGCGCGGTTACGTACCAGCGAGCGTGGCCCAGTTGAATGCCCCGGCCCCCATTCTTGCGGTCGGTGCCGATTTGAAGAACGCGATTGCGCTGGCGGTGGGGGGTGAAGTGTTCGTCAGTCAGCATATCGGCGATCTGGGTGATCTCGAAACGGATCGCGCGTTTGAAGAGGCGATTGAGGATTTGTTGACGATGTATGCCGTCGATCGTGAGACGCTAGTGATCGCGCACGACTTACATCCACAATATGTATCGACGCGCTTTGCATTAAATCAATCCGGCGCGCGACACATAGCGATTCAGCATCACGAAGCGCACATTGCGTCCGTGCTGTTAGAGCATCGGCGCTTGAATGAAACGGTGATCGGAATTGCGCTGGACGGGACTGGCTACGGACGCGACGAGACTATTTGGGGTGGCGAAGTGCTCGTCGGATCGGTGCAAAACGGCTTTCAACGGCAAGCATTATTCGAACCGGTGTTGATGCCGGGGGGCGACGCCGCGGCGCGGCACCCGGTGCAAGCGGCAGCTGCATATCTGCCCGATGTCGATCCGAGCATCCTTGAAGGCGAGCCCTTTGCATTTCCGGCACGCTTTCGACAGGCGCAGGCGCTCTTGCGTACGAAGACGCGAACGATTCCGACCACCTCAATCGGACGGCTGTTCGATGCCGCCGCCGCAATCTGCGGATTTATCCGGGAAATTTCATACGAAGGGCAGGCGGCGAAATGGCTGGAACATCAAGCTTGCGACGGTCACAGCGGTAAAATTCAGGTTGATACTTCTGTTATGAGTCCACAAAGCGCACTTATCACAATGGTGGACGCACGGCGTAGTGGCTATCAAGTAGCGGATTTATCTGCGTGGTTCCATGGTTGGTTCGTCGGCAAGGTTGTGCAGGCTGTGATCAATGCTGCGGCAGAAAGCAAGCGTAGGACAATTGTCTTTTCCGGTGGCGTTTGGCAGAACCGCTTATTGCTCGATGAGACTGTGGCCGCCCTGCCCGACCAGTTCGATTTGCTTTGGGGACAGCAAATACCGGTCAATGGCGGAGGTATTTGTGTTGGCCAGATAGCAATTGCTAGCTGTGGGATGCGAATCGCTGGAAATTCTTCGTCATTGCACTCTCAGGATGGCTGAAACGCGTGGACTTCCTGCGGGCTCAATTCCGCACCAAGCAAATGTCAAAATTATTCTTGAGACCGTCTTTATAGTCATCCCCAATTCGGGTCCGTATTGAAAAAATAAAGATGCGCCCTCGCGTTGGATGGTAGCAACGATGGAATAATCGTATGAACGACAGACTTACGTTCGTCTATCCTATTTCTGATATGAATACGCGAATTATTACCACGCGTGCAGCCGGTGAAAGAAAATTCCAGCACATAAGAAAAGATTCGAAGTCCGAATCATCAGCTGTAGCTTTAGGTGGGGCCGCAGAATGTGCTTTCATAAATCCTGTGTTATCAGCCACTTGCGATAGGGGCTCAAGGGTCTGTAAACCGTAGGTCATCGGTTCGAGCCCGATCGCCGGCTGTTCTATTTCTTGCTCATTTCAAGCCCCCTTTATTTATAATGTTCTCAGCGATTCTTTATTAATCGACGCATCAAGGTCAGATGGTGTTGTTTCCCACCGATTCGGGTTATACGGATTCCGGTTTCAAACCGTGCTTAAGGCAAGGGGGCTGTATCCCGCTGAGACGCAACTGACTCACGACGTTTCTTTAAGCCCCATTCCGATGCGGCGCAATATGAAAGTGGAATCGTTGTTATTTCGTGTTTACTTACGTGTAGGTTTGACCTTCCGACGCGGTTAGTACCAGTTTCTCTGTTTGTCCCATACCCCTGATGCTGAAAAGTCCTCTACTTGATGCACCTACACGGCAAGCCTTATGACGGGACGAACTCCGATGGTTGGCTTGCGCGTGTCGTGCGGAAAACTCTTGCGACACGCTGAACGTGCCGTATCGGCGGTGTCTTCCCAACTACCGCCACGAACGATCTTGCGGTCGTTTCCGATTTCGTCCCGCAGCCCTGTTCCTGTTGCCGCACTGCGACGATATTCGCTGTCGGAATCGATACACCATTCCGATACATTCCCGGCGATATCGAAAAGGCCAAAGGCGTTTGCACCGAATTTCCCGACCGGCGCATGATAGGGGAAGCCATCGTCGATTCCCTTCCGATGCTCGCTATGCATTCCACGATCTTGAATTAGAGAAACATCGGCGAGATTACTATGTCGCCCCAGAGTCGCCGGGTCATTTCCCGTCCACCACGCGGTATCGGTTCCGGCACGCGCGGCGTATTCCCACTGCGCTTCCGTAGGAAGTGTCAGGCCGTAACGCGGCAACCACTTTTTTGCTTCATTCCACGTTACCTGTTCGACCGGGTGCATGACAGTGATGGCCGGCTCCACCTCCGAAGACACGGTGTACCCCGACGGATTCGCGAGTTTGAGTCGCTGCCATTGGGCCTGCGTGATTTCATACTTTGATATATAGAACGGATCGAGTGAGACTTTACGCACCGGTGCCTCGTCGTGCCGCGCATACGGGTCGTAGTGTGGCGAATCTGGGTCTTCTGATTGAGCCCCCATGGGTACGTTTCCGCCCGGCAGCAGCACGAGCACAATGCCGCTCTCAGCGACCAACACCGGCTCCGATTTGCCTTCATGAAAGTGTGGCGGTCCACCACTGCGTAAATGAAGGAAATGTACGAGACCGGTTTTCGGATCGGTGCCGATGGGCACGAGCCCAGCCTGCGGTTTTATTTCGAGACCGCGATAAAGTTCGCTATTCTTGACGTCGTTAATGGCCTGTTGCCAATTTCCCTGTGCTTGTGGCGACTCGAGCGTATGAAAGCCAACCAAGGCAGCGTTGTTTTGACGTGCGGCAACCAGCTTCATAGCTCCCTGATCGGAGTGAACAAAATTATCCAGCCGCGTTACCAGTTCGGTCAATGTATCATGTTGCCATTGCAAGGCGTTGGTCGAAAAGCGCCAATTGCGGGTCTTGCCATCTATGTCGTCGATCGGCTCGCTTTGCTCGCGCAGGTGTTCCAGTGCAACTTGATGTTGATCGAGATTGTCCGCTAACGGTCGCGCCTGCTCGTCGAGCCACTGTTGCATCTGCGGGATCATATTCGGCAATTCGGGCCATAACGCATCGGCATGTGCTTCGGCATCGTTGAGCCGTTTTAGATCTGCAAGACGCATCACCTCTTCATAGCGATTATCCGCAAGTAACCGGGCCGCATCCGCTTGGCGGCCCGCTTCTTCGGCCAGCGCCCGCTGGCGATGCTCGCTCATGGCGAAGTAACCCGTCACGATTGCACCAACGAAGATGGCTGCGACCGTGGCGACAGTGCCGCCGACCAGTGCTTTGTTGCGTTGTGCAAACTTAGCGATTTGGTAGCGCGTACATGGCGGGCGCGCTTCAATCGGCTCATTCCTCAAGAATCGACGAATATCCGAGGCCAGTTCCGCGGGTGTTTGGTAGCGCCGTGAAATGTCCTTCTCGAGCGCTTTACCGGCAATAATGTCAAGGTCGCCGCGCCAGGATGCATCGATTGAACTCAATCTTGGAGGAGCGGTTTGTTGAATGATGTGAATCGCATTTGCGATCGAAGTCTTACTAAGATCGTGAGGAAGCCGGCCCGACAGCAACTGATAAAGGATGACGCCCAACGCGTACACGTCGCAACGCGTATCCAGTTCGGTTGCATCACCCGAAGCCTGTTCGGGGCTCATATATGCCAGCGTTCCAACCAACTGTCCGATTTCAGTCTCCATCGTCGCAGCTTGCAGATCGCTGTCTGCTACTCGCGCGACACCAAAATCCAGGATCTTCGGCACACCGATCTCATCAATTTGAATATTGGTGGCGTTGGAATCAAAACTCCCGGCTTGGCTACCACCCGCGACTACAAGAATATTCGCCGGCTTTAGGTCGCGATGAATAATGCCCTTTTGATGGGCATGTTGAACGGCATCGCAGACGCGCGCGATCAACTCCAATCGCTGACGCACAGTAAGGGAATGCCTGTCCGCATAGTCTCCAAGCGGCACGCCATCAATGAGTTCCATCGCAAAGAATGGTTGTTGGCGACCGGCCACTACGACCATCCCCGATTCGTAGATATGCGCGATACCGGGATGTTGCAATTGACCGAGAACAAACGCTTCGTGCTCGAATCTGCGGACGAGCTTTTCAGAGAGATGGCTGGCACGAATGATCTTTAGGGCAACGCGCCGTCGAGGAGATTCCTGTTCGGCCTCGAATACCTCTCCCATGCCGCCTTCGCCGAGGCGACGGATGATGCGGTAATGACCAATGCGGTCGGGAAATTGCGAGCCCTTGGATTCGAAGTTTGGATTCGAGCCTCCGTCGGCCAAAGCCTGTCGGGCTGGCTCGACCAATGCCGCATCGAAATCGAGATCTGATTGATCGTGCGACAGTAACGATAATACTTCGTCGCGCAGCGCGGCGTCATCACCACAGGCCTGATTAACAAAATCTGCCTGTGCGTCAGTATTCAGATCGCAGGCGCGTTCGAAGATTTCAAAAGCGCGCTCGTGAGGGTCTTGTGCCATTCTCGTTAATCTGTCCCTCGCCCTTCGCTCAACCTTGAGAATGGAATAGTCAATCAACGTGCCCGTTGGATTAAGAGACCGATTGGTTTCCGACACATGCACTGAGGTCAATATCACAGCAAATAAAGATGTCGAGCACCCGATGGCACCGCCATGTCAGAGCAGGGTCAGTTCGCCGACTCGAGTTTCTTGATCAACCGCTGCGTCTGTTCTATTTGTGATTCACTTGCTGACGACGATTTTATCTGTCGAGCAAGCAACTTGGTTAACGACTCGCGCGCGATATCTATGTTACCTTGTTCAGCTTGCATCGATGCAGATCCGCGTTGGACGGACCAGGTGAAACGATGATTCTCGCCGAAAACTTCTCGGCAACGATGGGTTGCCAAGGCGTATAACGCTACCGGCTCAACACTTGTGTCTTGCTCTGATTTGATCTGGGCAATTCTCTTCAAAAGCATGAGTGTATTTTTGTGCCCGGCTCCGAACAGTGATATCGCGCCAGCCGTCGCTTCTAGGTACATGCGTTCTGATTCCTCAAATCGACTTTCATTGAAAAGAAAGTCTGCAACAACCTTCACCGCGAGTAGTGTTTTGGGATGATCGTCACCGAATGTGATCCGACGACTGACCAACGCCTCAAGATATTGGTTAATCGACGCCGATGGTTGATCGAGCTTCATCAGTGCAGCGCCGAGGTTCTCCTTCGACAGGATGACATCGGGATGATGCGGGCCGAATGTCTCTGTCCGATGCAACAAAACAAATTTATATAGTTCGGCTGCTTCCGAGTACCTCTCGGTTCGGTAATAAAGTGAGCCCAGTAGGCCTGTCGTTGCCAGCGTGTCCGGGTGCGTCTCTCCAACAACACGCAGCCGTACTTGCCTGTTCTTTTCGAGCAGTTCAATGGCCTCTGGCAACTTCCCTTGCATGCGCAGGAGCGAAGCGATTCTGCGTTGTGCATTTAGAGTCTTGGGGTCTTCCTTGCCGTACAGTTTTACTGATTCGTCATATGCAAATCGGATATGGGGTTCTGCCGCTTCCAATTCACCGAGTTTTAAGAGAATTGCTGACAGTACCGAGCGGTTGTTTCGAATGAGCTCGGGCTCGACGGACGGCTCCTTAAGCATCTCAGCTAGATGCTCGGTAAGCACTGCCTTTGCTTGCGGCAATTCATCGCGGGCATTGTGTAGTCCCGCAAGCGTGTTTGTCGCATAAGCGTACGCCGGATGGAAGCGGCCAAACTGTATCCGGCTCGCCTCTCGAGCCTCGCGAATAACGGGATCAGCCTCCTGAAAGCGGCCTTGCTCAACAAGAAAATTTCCGATTCGACAAAGCGTTTCGATGTATTGCTGTGAGTCGCGACCATGCACTTTTTCGTGAATCGCCAAGGCCTTCCGCCAGGGTTCTTCCGCGAACTCGATGAGTCCCAGACTGTTCGTCGTGTCGGACAGCGTTTCTAGAAGTTGTGCTTGCACCTTGGGTTGACTTGCGAACTGCTTCTCGATCGCATTGAGAGAGGGGGTGAATATGTTGGTCGCCAACGTTGTGCGCGCATAGTCAGCAAAGTTCACATCGGCGAGCTGCTTCTGTACCGCGTCTCGATGCTCATCGGGAATCGCACTCAGCAAGTCCGCTCGCATTTGCTGTGCCATCGCCTCAATATCGATACCGGCCAATTGAGCGGATTGAAACTCAACGACTTGTCCTGATTCGCGCTGCGCCTGGGTGGCCGCCGCGCTTTGGGCCTGTGCCTCCAAGAGAAAGTACCCGGTGCCTGCCAAGCCGACGATTAACGCGACAAATGTTGCCACCATGCCACCGACCAGACCGCGATTTCGCCGTGCAAAACGGCCCAGTTGGTAGATTGTGCTTGCCGGGCGCGCTTCGATCGGTTGGTGCGACAGAAAGCGGCGAACGTCCGCAGCGAGTGCGGCGGCGGATTCGTATCGGCGTTCGCGATCTTTCTCCATCGCCTTGGTAACGATGGTTTCAATATCGCCGCGTAGTTGTCGATCGATCGCACCAACGGGCAACGGATCTTGTTCTTGAATGACACGCGCCGAGTCAGTTAACGAGAGGCTGGTGAGATCGTGTGGTTGCTTTCCGGCCAGTACTTCATACAACATCACGCCCAGCGCGTACACATCACATCGGGTATCGAGATCGGCAGTATTCCCAGATAGTTGTTCAGGACTCATATAGCCAAGCGTTCCGATAATCTGCCCGGCCTCTGTTTGAAGTGTCATTCCCGCTTGATCGTGATCAACGACGCGGGCGACGCCAAAATCTAGGATCTTTGGTTGACCAACGGCGTTCGCCATGGGCGCGGCTGCGGCAAGAGCATCTTGCTTTGCATCGTTACCGTCACTGTTGTGTTCGTCAGCGACGACCATGATGTTTTGGGGCTTAAGATCTCGATGGATGATTCCCTTCTGGTGCGCGTGTTGTACAGCATCGCAGATACGCGCGATCAATTCCAGCCGCTGTGGTATCGAGAGCTTGTTCTGATCGACATGAAGGCCGAGCGGTACGCCATCGATGATCTCCATTGCAAAGAACGGTTGCCGTTGTCCATTGATGACGACCATGCCGGATTCGTAAATATGGGCAATGCCAGGGTGCCGTAGTTGCCCAAGTAAAAACGCTTCGTGTTCGAAGCGGCGAATCAGGCTCTTCAAAAGGTGCGCAGCTCGGATGATTTTTAGGGCAACGCGGCGCTTAGGAGATTCCTGTTCGGCTTCGTACACCTCTCCCATACCACCCACACCGAGCCTGCCGAGGATACGATATTGTCCCAACTGCGATGGAAGTTTCTCGTGTTCATCGTTGACACTGCTGGTCTCAGCAAGCGCCGCGCGCGCCGGCTGAACCAAGGCGGCGTCGAAGTCCAGATCGGAGCGGTCGTGAGCTAAGAGTGCCGACACTTCCCGGTGTAGGTCGGTATCATTGCCACATTCACGATCGACCATGGCCTCTTGCTCAGATTTTGGCAAATCGCAGGCGCGTTCGAAGATTTCAAACGCGCGCTCGTGAAGTTCCTTATCCATGATGGTCAATTAGTCCTGTAGGGCACGTGCCAGCCACGCGCGGGCGAAACGCCACTCTTTCGTGATCGACGTGCGCGATAAGCCCAGATATTCACCAATCTCGTCACCGGTCATCCCGCCAAAAACACGCAATTCCGCGATGCGGGCTCGGCGCGGATCGACTTTGTGCAGCGCTTCCATTGCCTCGTTCAAACTCAAAAGATCTACTTCGTTCTCACTTGGTGATGCGATCGGTGTGTTGAGCGTTACACGTTGCCATTGACCGCCGCGCTTTTGTGAGTTGCTGCGCCGCGCATGGTCCACCAAGATTTGGCGAATACAACTGGCCGCCGTTGCGAAGAAGTGCCGCCGATTCGTTGCATCGATGTTGCTCACTGCCTTAAGTTTGAGGAATAATTCGTTTACCAGTGCCGTCGGTTGCAGCGTATGGTCTGGGCGTTCGTTTCGTAGATGCGCAGCCGCCAGCTCTCGTAACTCGTCGTACAGCAAGGGCATCACGCGCTCTACCGCATCGGGGGCCTCGGATTCCAAAATACGGGTAATTTCGCTCGGGCTCGTCATACTGCCTTCTCTGATCGGTGCAGATTATTCCGAACCCAATATTACCGATTGTTCGCGCCGACGCCGACAAGAAAACGAAAAATTTGAGTTGATTCTTTGAGATAGGGTGGCACCGGAGAGTGCCATCATGAGAAGCAGCAAAGGTGCCCGGCAGAGTCCAAGAGACTCTGCCAGGCATCGCGAACAGCGAGATCAATTGTCGTCAGGACTTAAGGCGCTAAGAGTAATTCCATAAACGCCTGTACATCGCGGCCGTCCACTGTCGCATCACCATTGGCATCGGCGGCACAATATTCGTCAGCGGTTGCTTGCGACGGGTCGAGCAGGATCGCAACGAAGTCGATCATGTCATCCATGTCCACAATCAGGTCGCCGCTTACGTCGCCCAGCAACCGATTACAGTCGTCGCATCCATCCGGCGTGCCGTCACCGTCGGTGTCGACCTGGTCATCGAAGCCGTCGCAGATATCGCAGGCATCGCCAACGCCATCATCATCGGCATCACTTTGAGCGGCGTTATCGATATTCGGGCAGTTATCGCAACCATCGATCCAACCGTCGTTGTCAGTGTCTGGATCGCACTGGTCGGGTACATTGTTGCCATCACAGTCGTTGGTATTCGAGGTGTCGATGAACAGCACGTTGTCGACACGATGCTCGTCATGTGCGGCACCGGTACGCGCTCCAAAACCATAGAGGATTTCGGTGGGCGTGAAACCCGGAACCGCGACGTTCGAGAACGCGGTTTCCTGTGGGGCGCCGCCGTTGGGGGTTAGCACCATCGTTAGGTTGGCACCGTCAAAGATGATATCAGCATGATGCCACTTGTTATCGTTCAGAGTGAAGTCGACCAAATAGCTGGCAAGCATGGTGTCGCCCAGTCTTAATTGAGCATGATTACCACCGGCTTGATTTCCGGCGTATGTATCAAATCCAATGGAGAGCGAATCCGGTCCTGGGCCACGTTCGTCAAGATGCGTGGTTTGGTCGTACGCGTTGGCGTCCAGCACGGCAAAGCCCATGCCGTCCGCTCCGCTGCCGCCGCCCATCTTAAAGTCAAACGAGACCATGAAACTGCCGACCGGATCGAGCGACACCGGTTCAAAGATAACGGAACCCCATTGGCCTGGGGCTGCCGCAGTTAGGCGAATCGAGCCCGACTCGTGCGCGGCTTCCCTGTTCAGCGTGAACGACGGATCTGCGTCTGCAAAATTCTCGAAGCGTGCGCGATCAACAAGATCGCAGGCGTCGGCGATGCCGTTGCCGTTGCAGTCTAAGCCGTTGTCGTCGAAACCCTCGCACACATCCTGACCGTCGATCACGCCATCGCCATCAGTATCGGGATCGCATTGGTCCGGGATGCCGTTGAAGTTGTTGTCGTTGTGATTAGACGTATCGGTGAAACTCAGGTTGTCGACATGATGGTAGTTGGTGAAGCCGCCGGTGCGAGCGCCGACACCAAACAGCGCGGGAGTAGGCACGAAGCCGGGGACTGGTACGTTCAGCAGTGGGGTCTCCGTCGGTCCGTCAAAGGGCGTTAAAACCAAGGTGAGCGTGGCGCCGTCGAAGGTTATCTCGGCATGGTTCCATTCTCTATTGTCGAGCGTGAAATTGACAAGTTCGCTTGCCAAGATGACGTCGTTGTATCGGAGGATCGCGTGATTGCCATCTTCGGCAGTGGTACCAAATGTATCGAGTGAGATGGTGAGTGAGCCCGCACCGGGGCCGGACTCGCCGAAGGTCGTCCAGATCGTGTGCAGGTTATCGTCGAGCAGGGAGAAGCACATTCCATCGGCACCTTCACCACCACCCATCTTAAAGTCGAACGAAGCGGTGAAGCTCGCGACCGGGTTATTCGTCAGCGGGTAGAAGATGGCGTTTCCCCGTTGGGCAAAGGTTGCTTGCGTCAATCGCATGTAACCGTTCTGCGGGCCTGCGAAACCAGTGACTACGTAGGCGACGTTGGGGCCTTCGAAGTCTTCCGTCCACGTGGGGTTGTCGAGGTCACAGCCATCGGCGATGCCGTTGCCGTTGCAATCGATGCTGTTGTCAAACAGCGGGCAATGATCGCAGCCGTCGGGCTCGCCATCGCTATCGGTGTCGATTGCGTCGTCGAAGCCCGCGCAGATGTCGACGCTATCGCCCACGCCATCACCATCGCTGTCGGGCTCAAGCGTTGTTCCCCAGATCTGGCAGCCGGCATTGGTGGAGTTGATGCCTGTGCCCGCCCATCCGGCGGTACCACCGTCGTAGGCATAGATGCGAAACTCCGTCGCGCCGTATTGAATGGGCATGTCCGAGAGATCGACGGTCCAGTTGAAACTGTGGCAACAATGTTGTCCGTTACCCAAGCTGGTCGCCCCGAGGTTGGACGCAAAACCATCGGCCGAGCTTCGCACCACGAATGATGACTGCCACGAGCCGAGTGTTGCGACGGTTATCACCATGCGGTCGAAGTCGTTACGTCCGTTGTTGGGCGAGACGGTGAATGTGATGTACTTGTCTTCGTTGAACGAGGAATCCCAGCCACCGGTGTGGTAGTGTCCGGTCCAACCGCCGCCGCCGATGTTGTTGAGGGTCATATCAGAGACGGTGACGGCAGAGTGAGAATGGGTCGGCGCGAAGTTGGCTTCGCTGATGTTCACATTGTTGGGGATGTTGAACCAGCCGAGGCGCACCTGACCGAATGCCGGTGCCGTTGCCGCGAGCAATGTGCCCATCAATACCAAGGCGGTCTTGGGATTGTTGAGTTTATTGGTGGTTCTGCGTGGTGATTGTTCTCGTTCAGTCAAAGGCAAATTCATCTTCGGTCTCCATTGCGGTTCGGGCTGAGGTGCGGTTCCCGTAACCATGCGAGGAAGGTTTTGTTTTCGCCGCTAGAAGACCTGGCGCGAAACGCCACTCGCGCGCAAACCGATTTCAAAAAGATTCTGGATATCTCATCAGGAGTAGGGCACCGCTGGCCATTCAGTGGCGGTGAAATCAGGAGTCGCACTTAGCGTTGAATTGGGCAAACTTCCCAGGAAAACGGTCCCTTTCCGTCCGAAATGGCCGATTTTCAGCTGATTCGCCTTCTTGGTTTGCGCGCCGGTGAGTTTGTGCGCCAGGTAGTTAGAGAGGCCGACCGTTCTTTCCAGCGTCTGGCTACTGGTCGGCATCTACAACACGCAATTCAGGAGAACAACGCCGTGCGCACCAAATCTGTATCTGCCTTGGTAATGTTGAGTCTGATCGGAGTTTTGCCGTCCGCTACGCGTGGCCAAACGCCGCTCGGCTCAGGATGGACCTACCAAGGTCGTCTTAGCCTTGACGGTAAGCCGCTCAACGACACTGCAGATTTTGAATTCACACTTTGGGACGCCGCCGCTGGTGGCAACGCGATCGGTTCGCCGATTGCAGTTGACGACGTGCTCGTCATCGATGGCGTATTCACGGTCGATCTCGACTTCGGTGTGATGGCATTCAATGGTGATGCACGCTGGCTCGAAATTGCGGTCCGCAGTCCGCACGATCCAACGGACACACAGGCGTACACCACGCTCGCACCACGCCAACCGGTGACGGCGACGCCATACGCGCAATTTGCCTTAGAAGCCGAACATGCAGCGGTGGCGGCATCCGTCGCCGGTATCGACGGGCACTCGCTCAATGCCAGCGACGGCAGCCCGGTCAATGCGTTGTCGGTTGATGCCAGCGGCAGCGTTGGCATCGGTACAACTAGCCCGCAGGCAGGCTTGGACATCATCCGATTGAGCGGCGAAGGGGTGACGCAATCGGCGCTGAAGATGCGCACGACCGGCGGGCTGACGCACTTACGTTTCGGTCGCCTCGGTACGTTTGGCGACGAAACTTTTGGCATCACAAAGAATGTTTTCCGGCCAGAAGAAGTTCAACTGGAAGACGTTAACTTCGGTACTCAAGCGATTAACTTCTCATCCAACGGTACCCTATCATTCGGTACTGGTCCGGCGGGTGCGTTACCCATCACGCGGCTCGCAATCAGAAATGACGGCAATATTGATCTGCTTCCGCATGGCGGTGGCCGGGTCGGAGTGAATACGACAAGTCCGTTGGCGACATTTGATGTCAATGGACCGGCGACTGTCCGTGGCGAGGTCGAGTCTGCGCTCGACTTGTCACAGGAGCTAAGCAATGTCGTTGCAGAGCCTGCTAATTGGTGGCAGTCGTTCACACCGGGTCAGACTGGATTTCTGACTGCGATTGACATTCTTGTGACCGTAGAAAACCCCAGCACTTCCGGCACACTCGAGATCTACGCCGGGGCGGGCATCAGCGGTACGCTGCTGACCAGCACGAGCTTCACCGGATTCCCGATGAGTTCATTAGAATGGAGGACGATTCAAATTGCATCGCCGCCACTTCTGAATGCTGGCCAACAATACACTTTTCGGTTTGCGAATCCGGTTCGGCTTCGAGCCGGTGCCGGCGATCCCCTGCCCGGCGGATCCGCGTTGCAAAATCCAACCGTTGATCTTGCGTTCCGCACCTATATCCAAAGCTCCGGCATATTGGGCGTGGGTCGTGTTGCGAATACGAATGCACTGGAAGTTGAGGGCAACGCCTCCAAGTCCACGGCCGGCTCGTGGCTGGCGAATTCGGATCGCCGGGTCAAGACGAACATCGAATCGGTGGTCGGCGCGCTCGACACGCTGGATCGCGTGCGGCTGGTGAGCTTCGAGTACACCGACGACTATCGCAAGACGCATCCGGGCGTCAACGCCGGGCGGTATCTGAACGTGATCGCGCAGGAATTCGCCGAGGTCTTTCCGGATCATGTGAAAAGCAGCGGGGAGCAGTTGGCTGACGGGTCGGAGATTTTGCAAGTGGATACGTACCCGCTCACGATCTATTCGGCTGCGGCGATTCAAGAACTACGCAAGGAAAAAGACGATGAGATTACCGCGTTGATGAATGAAATGGAGGCTAAGGATGCCGAACTCCGCGTATTGCGCGCCAACCAGTCGGCATTGACCGATCGCCTTGATCGCATCGAAACAATGCTGGAATCATCACGAACGAAATAAAACAAATATGGATTGAGTTGCATGCGCAACGGCGTTGAACAGCTGAACGGAGATTAAGATGATGAAACGATCATCACTATTGAGCAGAATTGTTGCAACCACGGGCCTGATCGTCGCCTCGGTCGCGCTGGCAACCGATTTCGAAATCTCGTCCTACACCATCGACGGCGGTGGCGGCTACAGCTTTGGTGGCGACTTCGAGTTGGAAGGCACCATCGGCCAGCCCGACGCGGGCTTTTTGGTTGGAGGCGACTTCGAGTTGGAGGGCGGCTTTTGGATTAGCACACCATCAGCTGTTTGTGGTTGCCTCGGTGATATGAATGACGACGGGCAGCGTGACGGGGCGGACATTCAGAATTTTGTGAGCTGTTTTCTCGATGGCATCGACTGTGCCTGCGCTGATGTCAATCAAGTTGATGGCGTTACCATTGACGACATTGATGATTTCGTTAGCAGTCTGTTGGCGGCGACGCCTTGTTCCTAGAATAATGGATCGCCAACGGAGCAACTCATGCCTATTGAAAAGCTGAATCGGATTCTTTCGCCCTCACGGTGCGTTTATTCCGCGACAATTTGAGTACAAGCTATCCCAAAACTCCCTATCCCTTACAGGGAGGGGGCAGTGGTGGGTCACCTATCCTTGAGAAATACGTGGTATTCCAAGCACGCGATGCGTCAGAATTAGGGTTTAGGGTGGCTTCGAGTTACTGCTGGTGACGATGTTGAATAAGTTCGTTCGATTCAGATTAAGTAAGCAAGTCCAATGAAAGCGGGTGACTGTGCTGGCGGCACAGTCACCCGCTTTATTTTGGTACCAATCAGTTAAGTCGTTGCGGGCGAGCCTCCTTTCAAAGTAGAGGTAAAGTGCATCTATCTCACGAGCCCGACTCGTTACCCTCCTATGGGTTCAGCCCTGCGCTTGTGTTTCGTCCTACCACCACGAAAGTGAGCCTCCGTAATCACTGAAAAAGGTTCCTGAACTCGATCCGCCGGAGTTGTCGTAATAACCGTCCCAGTATCCGTAGTCGTAGTCATAGCCAAGATCATACAGATAGTCGTCGCAACCGGTGGCGGCCGTCGTCATACCCATGAACAGCAGGCAGATCATCATTCGTTTCATTCGTTTCATCGTTTCGTCTCCCGAAGCTTGTCTTTCTTCTGGCTTGCAATCGCAGTCGCACTGTGCCACCGCCATCAATACAACTAGATTCGCGATGAGTAAGAATGGACACGGCGGAAGAACAATTTTTTGCGGATCCTGATGGATCGACCGTTCGAATGCACATTTCCGTGCATCGGAATTGAATTTTCCGGGTTGGGCTGCGCAGAGACGGCGGTTAATTGGTAAGAAAAGGCGACATCCGGCTCCTTACGGTTGCCGAATGTCGCCTTAAGCATTCGCGCGACGATCGCGTCATCTGAGCGTTATCCGCTTACGTGCGGATTCATACTCGGCGTCGTCTTCGTCCTCTCGAACGACGGGCGCTGATGCCGACGAAGCCGAGCGCCATCGCACCCGCAAACTGTGCCCCACCTTGACCGCAGACGTTCGTCGGGATGGTCACGATGATCTCACCAGGGTTTGATTCTGGCGGCGTTGGGCCGGGCGGAGGCGTAGGCGTTGGTGTGCCATCTTCCGGAGGACCGACCGGGGTCGTCATATTGATGGTCAGCTGATAGTCAGCTGTTTGCCCGTTGTAGGGCAGCACCAAGATATATGCGCGTCCCGTGAACGTTCCGAACACCGTCTCGTTCGAGGTCGGCGATTCAGACGCATCCAGCGTATTGCCTTCCTCATCAACAAGTGCGAGATCCAGATCGCCTCCATTGCCTTGAATCTGCACCTCGATTTGGCCGGGGCCGTCGATGGCGAACCAATCCAAATCAAGGGCGCTCAGCTCGAATGTTCCCGGTGCCAGCAGCGCTGCCGAGGTAATACTATCGTTCTCCTCAAACTCGTCGTCGGTCGGCGGTGGTGCGATGTTGTTACCCCCGTCGCCATCAATCGTTAACGTGTAATTCGCGCCTTGTCCGTTGTACGGGAATACTCGAATCACCACCGGGCCGTTGGCCGCTCCATCCACCTGTTCGGTTGAGCTAGGAGATTCGGATGTTCCGATTGCATCTCCGTTCTGATCGAACACATGCAAGTCCAGATCGCCGCCGTTGCCGTCGACACGGATCGAGAATGCGCCGGTCAGGCTCACGGTAAACCAGTCATCATCAAGGCCGGCAAGTTGATGACTGCCCGGTTGTAACGTGACCATTTGTCCGGGCGTATCGTTTTCTTCATGCGCATCATCCTGGCCGCCGGGGGTGCCGGTTTGGGTACAGGTCTCTGTCAGCGCACGCAAGGCGTTGACTCGACCGTGGCCGAAAAGCGTGTCGTAACCGGGGTTTCCCAAATCATCCGCAGTACACGATAACAGTTCTCGAATGTCGGCAGCAGAGAGCGTCGGCTCGGCAGATTTCAATAATGCTGCCACACCTGCGACGCACGGCGTTGCCATGCTCGTGCCGTCGCTCGGCTCGTAGCCGCCAGGAACCGTACTGAGAATTCCAACACCAGGTGCCACCAACTCCATTCCCTGGCCGATGTTCGAAAAATCGGCCAACTGGTCATTCTGATCGGTTGCACCAACGGCTACGGCTCCCTCGTAACCGGCGGGAAAGAGGATTGCGTTGGCGCTTTCATTTCCGCTAGCGGCCAATACCAGCACATTATTCGCGGCCGCCATCTGGACTGCTTCCTCAGTAGCTGCACTGTATGCGGGGCCACCAAGGCTCATATTGATAATGTCCGCACCGTTCTGAACAGCGTAGAAGATGGCTTCGGCAATATCACTGTCCGACCCGGAACCGTCGGGTCCCAAAACAGCCAGCGGCATGATGCGTACGTTGGCAATGCCTGCGATGCCAATTTGATTGTCCTGTGTTGCCGCGATAATTCCAGCAACATGGGTGCCGTGACTGTGACCGTCCATGGGATTGTTGTTGTTCAGCGCGAAATTCCACCCGCCGATATCATCGGGGTATCCGTTGCCGTCATCATCAACGCCATTGATTGGATCTTGTTGATTGAAAAACATCTGGCCTTGCAGGTCCGGATGGGAATAATCAACACCGGTATCGAGAACGGCCACGATGACCTCCGGATTACCGGTTTCGATCTGCCAGGCTTGATTGACCTGCATGCGTTCGAGCGCGTATTGCTGGTCGCGCCCCGGATCGTTTTGTGCTTCCAGATTTTGTGGCGTAACCGGTGTCGGAATGGTGCGGATAAAATCCGGCTGTGCCAACTCGACACCATCGAGCCCCTCGAGCGCGCTCAGGGCCTCTTCAATCGACGTTCCATCATCGAGTTCCGCGACGAACCACTCCGACTGCATTGCATTGCGCGCCGCAGCACCCTGCGCACGCAGCGGTCGCGTCGACGTGATGCCGGGTAGCGCGCTGCGCGCCCCAGCGTGCCCGGCCCGCATCTTGATGAGGATGCGCCCGGCTACGAACGATCCGGCGTCGGGGCCGTCATTCGCGGAAGCGGTCTGCGCAGATGCCGTCATGACAACTGCGAGCGCGGCGATGACGGCGGGCTTAGCTGCAGCTTTGAGGACTCGGGTGATCGGAGATTGGGGTGTCTTATTCAGTTGTTCATCAAGTTGTGCGTGTTCTCGCTTCATGGTCTCGTCTCCCATGCCAGTTGAGTAGCGGTCCTTTTATAGGAGACGCCTGATCGTCGTCCTTTGGACCGCAAAATCGCAGATTGCGCCGTTCGCAATCGTCAAGGGAGATAGCTGTGGTTCCTGCGGGAATGGACACGTAGCTGCAAGAAATTTCAATTAGATTGGGTAGTTAGGAGCCGCGTAGGCCTGCACGGGCATTAACTGAGGGTCAATTTGGCCGAATCCTTGCCGCAACAAGATTAGAATCCGGTAGATACCATCTTTGGATTATGGCGCGTATCTACCCGATTTTTGGATTGCGCGGAGTGCGTGAAGGCAAACATCCACTTTCTCAAATAGATGAATGGATTTGCGATCGGCTGTCGATTTAAGTCAGGCTAAGAATCCGGCCTGTACAGTCTTGCAAGATACGCGACGAATAACAACTCTGATGACATGGCAGCTCATTCACTGCCGTTAAAATCCTCATCTTCTTCCTTGATTTGCCGCGCAATCTGCTCCTTTAGCCGATCGCGCATCCGCTGTTTGATCTTCTGGACGGCATCGTTCGTCATGTCATGGGCCGTTGCGATTTCTTCTGCCGACTTGCCGGCAATGAACTGCTCAAACACAGCGGCAGTTTTTTCATCCACCTTGCTGCGGATCGTATCCATTGCAAGGCGATAATGATGGTTCATCCACTCTTCTTCCCAGAGCCCGTCGGCTTCGGAATCATCATCACCGGGCACGGCTGCTTGAATTTTTGAATCCAACGCCACCTCGTCATCCTTGCGTTTGGCGTGATGCTGTGCGACCACATGCCGCACCATGCGTCCCAGATAACTGCGAAAGCGCCCACGCGAGGCGTCATATTGAAAATCGCGCAAATACTTCGCGAGGTTGAACATCACCTGCTGGCGCACATCTTCAGCATCGGCGGGTTGCAACCCCCGGCGGGAAGCATAAGTCAGCAGGAGATCGCGATACTTCTTCTCGAAGTCGGTCCAGGCTTCCAGATCGCGCGGGTCGCGCACGCGCGAGAGTAACGAAGGTTGCGTAATGTGATCGGTCATGGTCATCCCACGGTTCAGTACTCAAGATTCTTACGTACATCATAATCAAGAAGCCCCCCGGCGTCCGCAACGCCGAGGGGCCGATCTGAGACCTCCTCATCAGTAAAAAGTGTATCCGGCGAAGGCATCATCGAGCATGCTCTCGAAGAAAACGTCGTAGTAATTGCCAAGTTGGTCAGTCGCGCCGCCACCGGAGGCGAACGTGCCCGCCTCATAAAGATCGTCATCGCAGCCGGTGCAGATCGTCGCGGTCAGGATGAGGCAGGTGAATACGGCCATTCGGGTAAGGTTGGAGAGGCGTTTCATGGTTCAGGTCCCTTCATGCTTGTTTTTGCTGGCTGTCTGGCTCACCGTTGAGCGGCTTCATCATCAACTAGTCGGTGTAGTCCGCATCTTGGACACATTCCTCCCGAAATTTTGGAAATGTCTTTTTTGGAGCCATTTCGCCGCATTCATGATGATTCTGCAGGCATGATGTCCATCGTTCCGCGGATCTGCGCTAGTAACATGCGAATGGTGATCGTGCGTTGCGGTCGCGGAAATGCGTCAAACGAAAAAGAACCTGTGAATGATGTCACAAACGCAGTCAATTTCGCTTAGAATGGGCGTGGTAAATCGATCAATCGATCGATTGTTCGGACCAAGCCAAGATTACATGTATGCGTCCGCACCTTCACGGGGTATATCCGTGCGGGACCCGTCTATGGCTACAGTGGGGGTCTAGGGATGGAGTGTCTTCATTCCAGAGAATTTGAATGTTTTCGCTCCGGCGATCTCTCCGACAGTGAGCGCCTACGCATCGACGAGCATCTGAAGCAGTGTGCCGCCTGCCGTATGCAGGCCGACCTGTTAGCGGGTGATGCGGATTCGATTTTCGGCAATGTGCGCGCCGCGTTCGAGCATCGTTTCATTGAAGACAATCAAGTCGACGCTACCCGGACCGGTACCGGCGCTGCAACGGATGGCTCAGTTACCGTTGACGGTGCACCCACGATTGAGGGCTACCGCATCGTGGACGAAATCCATCGCGGTGGTCAGGGGGTCGTTTATCGCGCGATTCAAACGCGCACCAAGCGCGAAGTAGCGATCAAAATACTGCTGGAGGGAGCCCTCGCAACGCGCTCCGCGCGGCTGCGCTTTGAGCGCGAAATCGAATTGGTCGCCAGCCTCAAACATACTAACATCATTGCCGTATTCCATTCGGGTCAGACGGCGACGGGCATGGCCTACTGTGTGATGGACTATATCAGTGGCCGGCGTCTTGACGAACATGTGCGCGAAGAGGCGCTTGGTATCGATTCTGTCATAGGGTTATTCAGGGACATCTGTCGCGCCGTCAGTTATGCACATCAAAAGGGGATCATTCACCGCGATCTTAAGCCTTCGAACATTATCGTTGATCACGACGGCACCCCCAAGGTTCTGGATTTCGGCCTGGCCAAGCAACTTGACGGTGACGGCGATATGTTGTCCATGACAGGGCAGATCATGGGTACGTTGCCTTACATGAGCCCCGAACAAGTAAAGGGCAATCATGCGGAAGTGGATACGCGGACGGACATTTACGCGCTAGGGATCATTCTTTACCAATTGTTGACCGGTCAGTTTCCGTATGCCGTTGAAGGGCAGATGGCCGATGTGCTGAAGAACATCGCCGAGTCGGCTCCCACGCCGCCGATGGAGCAGTGGTCTGCTGCGCTCGGCGTCATCGCTAAATCATCGCGGCGCTTTCGTCTCAGCAGTTGCCCGATCGACGACGATGTTCAGACCATCATTCTTCGTTGTCTCGCGAAGGAGGCGGATCGGCGCTATCAATCCGCCTCCGCGCTTGCCGACGATTTGGAGCGTTACCTGCAGGGTGAGGCCATCGAGGCCAAGCGCGACAGCCGGTTGTACGTCGTGCGAAAGTTTATCGTGCGCAACAAAGTTGCTTCCGTCGTGGCAGCGGCGCTAATGATGCTGCTGTCATCGACCGGGATGATCGTGTTCGACTTTGATCTACGGGCTCGTGAGGCACTGGCTGGTAAGCAACGCAGCGACGCGGCGGCGATCGTGCATGCGCGCGAGGCGGATGCGGCCGTGGGGGCCCAGCTCTTGCCGATGATTCGCGAGTTGCGCATGGGGTGGTTTTTGCTGGCGGTACAGGAAGGACGATTGGATAGAGCTGCAGAAATTCAGCAGGGGTTTACCAAAACATCGGCGGAGCGGCACGCGATGGATGTTGTGCTCGCCGATGATGACGCCGCGCTGAACTTAATTGAAGGGGAGCCACAATCCGCCGCCGTCTGTTTCGCGCAAGGGCTCCGCCTTTGGCAAGCTCAGAATTTTGACGCTGCAACCGTGCGGTTGAGACAGGTTATTGAGAAATGGCCCCAGCACGCGTGGCTGGTTCATGAAGCACGCTCTTATTTGAGTGAGATCGAATCGCGGCGCAAAGTAGGCGGCAATGATGCGTAATTCATTGCTAACAGTTGATTGGCGTCAGCACCCACGATTGCGCTGTAAAGACCGCGATCTGGGTCGTCATCATGGTGGATTCACTTTGATCGAATTGCTGGTCGTGATCGCGATCATCGCGCTGTTAATCGCCATCCTTCTACCGGCGCTGCGTAATGCCCGTGTCGTCGCCAGGCGCAACAGTTGTCAGTCAAACCTGCGACAGTTGGCGGTGACGTGGCAGTACTATGTCGATGATAACGATGGACAATACCTCAAGGGTATCAATGTCAACGTGAACTACGGCGGAATACAAGGTGCTGGCGCAGTGGCATTTGGAGCCGATCCCGCTAATCCGATCGAAAAACCGCTGAATCGCTACATGCAGCTCAACCCGATTCTTTACGATGGCGGAGACGTGTTTCGTTGTCCGTCTGATGACGGTAGCGACGTGATTCGACCTACGACGTTTGAATACTACGGATCCAGCTATCCAATGAATCAAACAATCGTGGGACAACCGCAGATTCAACCATTGCCATTCGATCCCTGCGTGGCGGTCATCTTCCAGGTGAACCAGCGGTTGGCCAACCGCGGTGGATCGGCGCAGCTTGCGGATGCGTCTCGGTTGATTCTGATGGGAGATTTCGGCTGGATCAATACCATCTATCCATGGGATTCTCAACGGATCAGTTGGCATCAGAAGCCTTGTAGTTTCAATCTGGCGTTCGTCGACGGCCATGTTGATTTTGTTTCCATCAAGAAGGGATTATTGCTTACCGAGAATTACTGCTACATCCCTTATCAGGATTTGCAGCAACAGGTCGCGGCGTGCCAGATGGAAGCACCTTGTCCATAAGGTCCATTTGTTGAGAGGGCAAATGTGATGAAAAATAAAAGTCGAACTTGCCGAACGATGTGTCTGTTGCTGGTAGTGCTTGTTGCTAGCCCGGCGCTTGCTTGGGCAGAGACCATTTACGTCAACGCCAATGCGGTCGGTGCCGCCAATGGTTCCTCTTGGACCGATGCCTATCCGCTATTGCAGGATGCGCTACTAGCAGCGCAAGATGGCGATCAGCTTTGGATTGCCGCCGGAATCTATAAGCCGGATCAGGGGGGCGGGCAAGTTGCCGGCGATCGCAATGCGAGCTTCGTCATTCCCAACGGCGTTGAGGTGTACGGTGGTTTTGCAGGAACCGAAACGCAACTCGGGCACCGTGATGTCGTTGCGAATGCCACCATATTGTCCGGTGATTTATTGGGTGATGACATTCCCGATTTGGCGGAGGGCCTGCGGTGTTACAGCGGTGACGGCCTGGCTATAGAACAGAGCCAAGCGGGATGCGCGGTATATGACGTTGAGCCTCCCGGTGGTGACGGCGATGTCGATTGTGCCGATTTAAACCTCTGCGATAACGCCTATCGCGTGGCGAGCGCCAACGATACCGATGCCTCGACCATTATCGATGGGCTGCAGATTACGGCGGGTAATGCAGACGTGATCGATGTCTCACAATCAGCAGCTGGTCTCGGGTTAGGAGGTGCTACCGCCGCCACGATCGTACGTAGTTGCGCGTTTCGTCGTAATTTCGCCATTCGCTTCGGCGGCGCGATCTCCACGAGTGGATCCGTGTCGATCATCGATTGTCAGTTTATTGAGAATCGCACGTTTGAAAGGGGCGGTGCGATTATTGTATTCGGCGGTGGGCCGCTGATTCAGGGGTGCATGTTCGAGCGCAACATCGTGAATGACGATTCCGACAGTGGTTCCCCTATCGGATTCGGAGGGGCGATCTTCAGCAATACCAGTGATGGGTTGCGGATATTGGATTGCGATTTCAATGATAATACGACGGATAATAACGGCGGCGCGGTGTACCTACGAAACGGCATGGGATTGGTCGATGATTGCCGATTCAACGGAAACGTTGCACGAAGCGGAGCTGGAATTTTTGTCCAAAACTCCGATTCACTAATTACTCAATGCTCATTTATGGGGAACAATGGTGGATGCGTCTACGTTTCAACAGGCCAACCCGTGATCGAACGTTGTGAGTTCGTAGATAACTTGGCCGAAGACGGTGCAGCTGTGGAAAATGGTGTGACACAAGGTGACAACGCGTTAATTCTCATTGACTGCGAGTTTATTGAAAATGTCGGAGATGCTAGCTTTGGGTCCGGCGGTGCCGTTTCAATTCGCAATTCCAATCTGCCCCACCTGATTTCGGGTTGTCGCTTCACCCGCAATACTTGCGATGGCGATGGCGGCGCGCTCGGACTCAAAAACGCAGACTTATTCGGTGTGCCGATAGCGACCATCACCAACTGCATCTTTGAAGGCAACATTGCGAGTCTGGATTGCGGTCAATGCAACGGCGGTGCAATCGAAAACGATGGCATCTTGACATGTGTGAACACTGTTTTCGTGGGCAATCAGGCAGTCGGGATTACCCCTGGCGGCAACAGTTCTGTTGGTGGTGCTGTTGTTAATCGAGCAAATGGCGATGCCCAATATATCAATTGCGCCTTCGTGCGCAACGAAGTCGGCGTCGCGGATAATGGTGGGGCGGTTTCCGGGCTCGGAATTAATGTCACTGCGTCAAATTGTATCTTTTGGGATAACCGTGCGGGTGGGGTTTTGAATCACATTCGCGGCACGCCGTTTGATCCCGGTGAGTTGTCATACTCCATTATTCAGGACGACGATCCCAATGACGCCACTGTTCCTTTTGATGGCGCAACCTACAACAATTCCGACGACGATCCGCTCTTTGTTCGTTTACCCGATCCGGGCGGGGATGGCTTGTGGGATGGCGTCAATGACGATTATGGCGACTTGCGCCTGATGGCGGGATCGCCCGCGCTGGATGCCGGTAATAACGACGCAGTTAGTGACGACGCGACCGATGTTGATTGCGATGGCAACGTCTTTGAGAACACACCATTTGACGTCACCGGCAACCCGCGCTTTGTGGATGATGTGGTGATAGATACGGGCAATGGCCCCGCACCTGTTATCGACATCGGTCCGTATGAGCGCGGTCCGCTGACTGGCACACGCTTTTATGTGAACGGTGCCGCGAACGGTGCCAACGATGGTAGCAGTTGGCAGGATGCATACACCGATTTGCAGGCAGCGCTGGCCGTGGCCGCCGGTAATTCGTGTGGTGCGGTTGAGATTTGGGTGGCGGCCGGCAGCTACACACCCGACAGCGGCAGCAGCGATCGTAATGCCACGTTTCTTTTACAAGACAATGTTGGCATTCTGGGAGGCTTCAATGGAACGGAAGTTAGTGCAGCGGAGCGCGATCCCGTTGCTAATCCTACCATTCTAAGCGGTGATCTGCTCGGCAATGACGATGGCACGCCAGCGAGTATCACGGACAACAGTTTTCATGTGGTCACCGGCACCGGTGTAACGGCAACGGCGCTGCTGGATGGCCTGATCATCAGTGGTGGCAATGCTGACAATCCCACATCGGGTGGCGGGTTCCTAACATTCGGCGGCGGACCGACACTGCGTAACTGTATTTTGCGAGACAATGTGGGAGATTGCGCGCCGCAACTCGATAGTAGCGGTGGAATCATTAATGTCGACGGCCTGACGGTTGAGCTTGCATCATCGATGGCCAACAACGGGCTGGGGCTATCGCAGTCGCGACTTACGTTGGCGGGCGATCTCAATATAGATGGTGGTCGGCTGGATATCTACGAAGCCAACTTCGGTGGACCGGGCAGTGTAAACGTGGCGGCCGGCGCGACGCTAAAGATCAAGAACGTCGCGGCGTGCGATGCCGAACTGATTACGCGTTCGGTAGGTCAATTGAGTAGCGCTACCTTCTTCACCGGTGGGGACGAACCAACGTGGGATATTGCGGATTCCAACTTAAGTGATGTCTTCGTACTCGGTGCCGACACGAGTTGGGTGATCGGGCCGTCATGGGATACGCCGGCAACGCTTTCTTGGACGGGTCATATTCTGGAAGCAGATGCCAGCAACAACGGACTTGCTGAGGCCGCATTTTTGGGGGGCGGCGAACTGACCATCACCGGGCGCGTGTACGACGATTTCAATCAAGGCACGGCGAACTTGTTGTTCGACGGCGTGCTGCTGAGCGCTCAGGTCGCGTCATTTCAAGGCCAAGAGACCACCGTCGATTCGGATACGTTAGAGTTCACCGTAGTTCCCGAATTGACGCCGACGGGCGGATTTCTGGTTACCAACGATCTCGGTTTTCAGTTGTTGGGTCGCCAACAACTAACGCTGACGGCGAGCCCGGCTCTGCAGGATGGGCTGGTACTCACCGATTTCCTGACGGCGACGAGTATGGCATGGGTGGGGCAGTCACAAATAAACATCGCGCCGACAAATCCGCCGCAAGGCGCGACGACGGTCAGCAGCCGCATCGAAGGCAACGGTGATATTGAAATCGATGCCGGGGCCAGCTTGATCTTGAGTGGCACCGGGCGGTTGAATCTGAGCGGTCAACCTGAAGACGCTTGTAACGGTCAGGACGAGCCGGGGATCACGGCGGCGGGCGGCAGTGCGACAGTCAACGGTTCGTTGGTCGTGCAAGACGAGGCCGAGGTTCAGAATACGTCGGTAAACGTCAAACTACTGTGCTTCGAAGCGGAGAATCGCATCGTTCACAATGACATTCGCCTCGTGGAAGCGAGTTCGAGCTTCGGTGGCGAGTTCTTTGTATCTGGTGACGCCACGATTAGCTGCAACGACATTGTTTCCGAGGGCGATCGTTACCTCGATCTCGATCCCGATCCGGCCGACGGCTTTGCGCCCAACCTCGTTAACAACAAGATTACCGTGATCATCAAGCAGGGCGTTGATCTCGAGCAAGGTGAATTGCTCGAATTGCGCGCCGAGGATTTGGATTTCAATATCGGCGGCGGAGCGTCTGGGCATTATCAATTGAATAGCAGCGCCGGATTCGATGGTGTTTGGGCATTGGATCGTCTGGAGGTAGAACCCGGTGCCAAGTTAACACTAACCAATCGACAAGGGTTTGTGTTTCAGGATCCTGGCATCACCATTCCAGAAACCGTCTATGTGCGCAATCTGGTGTTGGGTGCCAACGCGATACTGAATACTGGTTTGCAGCGCATTTATTACCAAACGTTGGTGATGGGCGCAGGGGCCGAGATTGTGGATACACCGCTCTTGGGTTTCTCGCTGGTCAACATCACCATGGAAGATGAGGCGGAGTTTGGCGTGCGCGTACAACGAAGACTTACCAATGACGATGATTTGCAACTCGATCCTCCGGCGTTGCCAAAACGCGGCTCGATTCAACGTTTGGATGACGGCTTTATCGGCGGCTATATGGAGATGAAAACGCGCGCCGATGGCGAATTCGATAGTGCCAGTTCGGTGGCAGCCCACGGGGCGTTTGCGCGGGCGGCGGAAGATGAGATTCTCGTGACGTTCAACTACCGTTTTTGCGGCAACTCTTCCGACGAATTGGTTGTTTACCTTTCGCAATCGTCGCGCATTGACGACATCGATCCCGCCGATCGCGTTGAGATCGCCAGATTGATGCCGCCTGAGGCAGGTCGTCCGGGCTCGACCGGCAGTGATAAGTTGGCAACGTTCTACGGAATTTTTCCGCGCGGCAATTTAAACTTCACGCGCGGCACGTATATCCAGTTGGAATTGCTCGGACTCGACGCGTGTGTGGAGATAGACGATTGGGATCCACAAATTAATTGTACCTATACCTGTCAGGATTACAGCGGGGATGATGCGGTATCGAATCGTGATTTTCTGCTGTTGGTTGCCGAATACGGAAAAGTCGCGGGAGCACAAGAAGGATGCCTCGATAACTACTTGTTGAGCAGCGACCAGTACATCGATTTCGGAGATTTGATTTCGTGGGACACGTTCTTCAACAATCCAAGCGCGACATCGACGTGCGGCTTGAATCTTACTTCTCCGACAACTGAACCGACGCCACCGCTTTTGGCGGCCAATCGCTTGATCATCAGCGGTAAGCCAGACGGCATGGGGATTCAGGAAGATTCCTTGTATCAGATTGACTTATATGGCGTAGCGGCACCGAATGCACAGTTGCCCGCCAGCGCGCCGGCCGTCAATGGATATCGAGCGAATACACGTTTTGCGAAGGACGCCGATGGGGTGTTGTATCAATTACACGCCACTCAAGGCTTGATCCGCCTCGAAAACGCTGCGGTCGCCTTGCCGCCGATCATTACCGCGTGTGATGGTTCCAACATCAATGGGTGCCTTGCCGGCGACTCGGTGGTAGTCGGCGTTCATCCCACGTTTGATGGCTTCGGAGGCTTTGTTGGCGCGCCGCTGACGGATGTGGCGTTCAGCAAGACCGATCCGAACATCGCCCACATCGCACCCGTCATCATCGAGCCATTCAACCAAAGTTGTCCGTATCGTGCGGTAGCAAAGGTTCAACTTAACCCGCTGGGAGACGGCACCTATCAGCCGCCAACGATTTTGGCCGTCTATGGCGAGAATCCGAGCCCAGGATCGAGCACGCTTTTTGGCGGCTGCTTCTCGGTTCCCGAGCCCGAGCGGAGTAGAGTGCGCGAAGTTGAAGTTGATGCCAGCGGCAATGTGTTTGTGACGACTGCGCATGCTTTGAATGATAATGATTGGCTGATTGTCTATGACGAGGCCTCGACTGCTCCAATAGAGACTATCTCGCTTTCAGTTGCTACCGTTCCGGTACCGGCTCCATCGTCGATGTTGATCAGCGCTGATGGATTACGCCTTTGGGTTTGTGCTGGTACCAACGACCCGACCGCGACTGCCACTGAAGTGTTCGAATTTAACGTGACGGCTGCGACGGGGGCCGTGACGTATGCCGGACAATACACCGTCAACAATATGCGAAATGTGGTCGAGTTATTGCAAGATCCTGCAACGGGCGAGGTGATCGTCGTCGGCTTTACTGCGCCCGCTTTTGCCGATAACGCCACCTTCGACGATTTGGAGGGATTGTTTACGACGCCAACCCTTGCCACCTTGCCCAGCAGCTTCGGCGCGGTCACGGCTAGCACCATTGATGCGCTGGACTTGGTGCTGCCTATCTCTGCTGCGTTCAATGAGACGGCCCTCTGCTTGAAAGGCGATGCCGATGGAAACGGTACTGTTGAACTAGCTGATGTGGCTGATTTCGTGCAGCAATTGGTGATGCCGACCGCGTCAGATGACGCCGCCATTTGCGCGAATGATCTGAACGGCGACGAAACCATTGATGGGGCCGACATTCAAGGATTTGTCGCAACGCTAATCGACTAAGGCGATAGGGCCTGCCTGCGGATACTCACTTTGCGATTCCGCAGGCAAGGCTACACGACTCAATTCAACTTTTTCGGATGGATGATGAGGGTGTCGCAACACCGGGCTGTGTCTTCGTCGGTTGCCGACGAATCCCGCGCGGACCATCATCGGGACCGAGCAGCCAACGCCGCATGCGCCGGCGTCGCAATTGTCGGTGTCGGAATGGGTTTCATCCGCCCCGTCGTCAATATTCGCGTTGATCGATTCTTGATCCGAGGACATGTCATCGAATATCTCATCCAGCGGAAACGCGTTACCATAAAGTGCGTCGATGGCATACACATCTGCCGGTTGCGGACCGTCAAAATTGCGACTCATGCGCGTTTCCATCAAACGGGCGTCCGTCTGAGGTGTCATACGGATTCCATTTTCAGTCCGCGCCGCATTCAGACACGAGCTTAACGATGGGGATGAGTAGAGGTCGCTTTGATAAATTCATGTGCCGATTGGTGACTTACGGCACACCACTACCGATGCCGCACGGAGCTGTGCCATTGACCGTGCCGGGGATGCCATCTTCTGTTAACCCCATCGCTTCAAAGGGATCTAACACTGGGTTGGGGCTATCGTCATGAGGGTCGGTATGCGCGACTTCGTCGCGTCCGGGTGCCGGAGTTGGGATAAACGGTGGAACATCGTTGTCGCCGTAGGCGCGCAACATGCCCGCCGACGTTGCGACGATCACGGTGCCTCCTTTGCAAAGATCTCGACGACACCTGATACGGAAACGGTCTGCGCGGACTGCCAAAAAAAGTTCAAAAACAACTATTCCTGCCCAAATTTGGAAATACGGAACGATTATCTCGATTCGATATCCGCAACGGGAAATCACTACGCGCTATTGCATGCTGGGTAATTAAGTCAACTTTTTGGCAGTCTGGAGGCATCAATTACGTATCACCTCTCGAAGCGCGCCTTGACGCTTGAAAGGACCTTGATATGCACCCAAAGCTATTGATTAACGTGATTCTTATGGCGATTCTTTTCATTGCGGTCGGTTCGACGTGCGTGCCGACGACGCTCTCGGATGCGATTCCGGTAGAACTGGCACCGTTAGCAGATGACTACGAAAACCCTACGATAGAAAACGAAGGCCCGGCCGACGATACGTCACTTGAATTTGCGCCTCCGGAAGCAACGGAAAACCCCGAGCCGGAGGGTTTGGATGAGGCTGATTCCGGAGAAGCGACTTTCAGCGAATTGGGAATCTGGGAACGCACCGGCGGCACGTTGTTTGATATTGAATCTCGCAATCTGAGATTGACCTATATTGAGTTTGAAGTTGCCGGTTTGTGTACGGCGTATTTTATTTTTGATAATTCGGGCATCGTAAGCTGCTTGAATGGCAGTTATGAACGAACTTCGGACGGGGCGATCACGCTGGATATCCCCGATGTCACGTGGACGTCCTTTGAGGCCACTGCAGAATTATTCGCCTTGCGGCCTGACGGTGATGATGTGATAACGATTGCAAGCGTGCTTGATACGGGCACCTTCGAACGTCGAGAGCAGATTGCGCCGAATATGAACTGTCGAGCGTTGAATGAAGTAGAAATCCATGCTAGCGAACCCTTCTATAGCGGGCTCGTTCTGGATGACGAACGCCTGTGGGTAAACGGCAGAGGCTGCACATGCATTCGAGCAATAAATTCTGAAACCGGGGCAATGACGCAACAGCGGCAGATGGATGGCCAATTTTGGGATATACAGGAAGGCGCCCATTGGGTTGGCTTCGGCAGTAACTACTACCTTAAATCTAACGGAGAGAACATTGACTACGTTTCGGAATATAACTATTTCGATGCCGATGATGTTGTCTCGTCGATTGTCGTAAGTGATTTGGATCGCGATGCGTTGTACCTGTTTGGCCGGGAACGCGTTACTCATGTGTCCGCGTCGTGGCCACACGAGATGGTCTCGCTTCACACCCTTGAGCATCGCGTTATCGATGCCGATTTTGATGGGCGGGAGCCCTGGGTACTCATTAACGATGGTATCCCGGCCATCGCTCGACTCGATCCTGAGACGATGGAGCCGATTGCCAGTTATCGCAATCCCGACCCGACAGTAAGTTGGACCGGTATCGCGACGTCGCAAGCGTATGTCTATTTGTCAGGGAGGCGCTCCGACGGGGGATACCAAGTTACGGTCTTGCGTCGTTATGACGGAGTGCCGACGATTCCGGAGCTGCCCGATTTTGAGCTTCCGTTTTGAATGATGTCTTGAGCTATTTGATTCATGATGTTGATGTCTGGGCGGGTGCACATGCGGCTCGCCTATGCTTTGACCACGCTGCCGGCGGTGGCGTCACTTCAACATCTCCCATTTTCGAGAATCGGCGCGGATAAATTCAGTCGGTTCCTTTAGTCGGACGATGTTAGCCAAGCGGTCGCAAAAGACTCGTTGAAACACACCCGTTTTCGATTGTCTTGTGACAGGTACCAAACCTATCACATGTGCTGGTCGTCGATCATTCCGAGTTCAGCATATAGAACAAAGTACCGCGCGTGTCGTTCCACTTACGGTAAACAGAGCGCTCAGACATATCGAGTGCGGCGGCAATTTCGACGAACGTCAACGATCCGAAAAAGTGCAACCGAACGATTGAGGCGGCGGTCGCATCATCTTTTTCCAATTGCATCAGCGCTTCGTCGAGATCCATCAGGCTAGAACCGTTTAACGAACTTTCCAGTTGGTGGATACGATCATCGAGTGAGATACGGCGCTGGCCGCCACCGGCCTTTGCGGCTTGCGACTTACGGGCATGGTCGATCAGAGTTTGCTGCAAGACGCGCCCGGCGCGTTGAAAAAACTCTTGGTCATCGGGGGCGTCAAGGGCCCAATCGTTGCGAACCAATCGGGTATAGGCCTGATGAACTAATGACGTCGCCCCCAGAGGCCCATTCGCCTTGCGCACGCGGGTAGCCACAGCGCGCAATTCGGCATAGACCGCGTCGAACAATTGGCTGCGGCACTGGTCGAGTCGTCGAACCGCTGCCGCCCGACCTTCTGGTGCGGTGCGCTCGTCGAGTTGGTTCACCTCATCCATCGCGGACCGAATGTCCGCTAGCAGCATGGCGATATCTTGCGGGGATTGGTTCGTCATAGCAGCGGTCTTATGCCTTTTGAGCTAGGGCGGCACCTTTGTCACGACGCGAAGGCTTCAGTGTAACGGGACAGAGCTTCAATAAACAGAGAACTTTTACCGGGGACCGGATGGAGAAGTGCCATGAAACGGCGCTCTAGATTGCGATCGTGTTGACGTCGGGGCGTCTGAGCTGGCCGCACAAACTCCTTCGACAGCTAATAAAAACGCATTCCTAAAGGGCATGGGCGGAGAAATATTTTTTTGGCAGTCGCTGGCAGTGCATTTCGTATCGACTTCTAGATGCGGCACTGGTCGGGTGTTCCGACTGCCGATTGGGTACGAAACCGTAGGGCGAGTTGAAGGGGAATCCCACTCTGCAGACTTGGAGAAACGATGTCTCGATATTCTTCTATCATCAGCACGTGTTTGGTGTTTTTCGTTTTTATGGTCGCCGGTGCGGATTGTGAAACCGGGATGAACGATCCTGCCATGATGCCGGTACCCGGATCGCCGTCGTTCGATAACACGGGTGGGGACAATCCTGTCACTCCGGCGAATCCGCCCGCAGCCGTGGATGCCATCGTCAAAACCAACATTCAGCTCGACTATCGTAGCCGCCTACAGCTGGGCGACGACCTGGTCGTTTACAGTTATCACTTTAACGATCCCGCGATTTATTACTTTTCGCCTTCGGAGGCGATTTCCGATCCGGCGAACCCGCCCGAGTTTTTCGTACCTGGCAGCGATCGCCTGTTTAATACGTTCACGTTTGCCGTCGCCGAGAAGAAAATCGTAATGGAACGCAGCACCGGCGCGGTTACGGTGTTCGATACAGTCACCGGCTCGATGTCGGATATACCGGCTGCGGAAGTGGTCATTGTGAATCGGCCCGATCGTGACTCGGCGTTGGATTCGCAGCCGATGGTGGCAGATGGTCCGTATGTGGCGACGATCAACGAAACCACCGAAACGCACGTGCGCGTGATCGACACCACCGGTGCTGTACCCACGGTAATAAACTTGAAGGACCCGGAAAGTGTTTTCTCGCCGTCGCAAGTTGCGATCGATGCCGAATCACGCTGGGTGGTGGCGGCCGATTCCATCAAGGGGCTGGTGTTCTGGAGCCTCGATAATCCCGAGTCGCCGCAAGTCCTCGAAGATGTCGCCGCCAATGCGCGACCCCCGATGCAAATCGACGGTGATACGGTCGTATGTCATATCGATTCCGATTTTGAGCGGGCGACTGCCGCACGGATTAATTTGTCGACGCTCACCGTCGATGCTTTTCCGGATAATCAATGCGCGAAGGAATCGACGGTTGCCGCCGACGCGAATCGGTTTGTCTATTTTCTTCTACGCGAAGATGCCGATGCGCAATCGAGCAACGTTGAGCATTTTCGATCCGTCATCGGCAATATCAACGACCCGGTCAGCCCGGTCTTGGCAAGTCAACTTGATCGCTATCCACGACGACCGAGTCTGGTGGATACCAGCGATGTGGCGGGGCCGTGTTTCAATGAAGACAAGCTCATTGGATATGGCGTCACATCCTGCATCACGCCCGATGGTCGCTACACCTTCATCGGCGGTTTAGGGTTGATCGACGGTGCGTGGGATTACATTCAAATGAGTACCGGCGGCGAGTTCACGGACTTTCCAGATCCGGAAGGCAACACGCTGTCTGGTGCGTTGATGGGCAGCGATCTGGTTTGCAACGATGAGGTGGTGGCATTCAAAGCGTTGCGCGAGTTTGCCGACGGTAATGATTGTGCGCCCAATGCTCCGGATCAGTTCTATGTGCTCGGGTTGATCTTTCCGGATCGTCTGGATTAGATCGAGTATTGGATAGTAGCGTGAACTTAGGTGGCAGCACCAAGTCGCGTCGGCAGCTTCGCTGCTGCCGCGGCTTGATGCGTGATGCTGGCACAACCATGCAACCAGCGGTGCAATACAGCTACCCAGTCGACCATGCCGACCCATATTCGCCGATACCATGGGCGGCTTGATCGGTTGGGTAACTTCGTCGAAACTCTTATGAATGAAAGATCATCAAGCATCTCGCAACGCTCGAATGAACGAACTCCAATCAACGGTTGGCAAATTAGCGCCCATTGCCGCCGCTAAGTTCCTTCTAATCGTTATTTGCGCACTGAACGGTTGCGCTGATCCGATTCAAGTTGAATCGAATCAAAGCGAATCACTCGGCGGTGCCAACGAACCACTCGTCGAACTTGTACATTACGACCCGCGCATCAAGCTCGACATACGCTATGCGACAAGCAATAACTTCCTGGGAAGGCCGCTGTATTCCGAGGCGAAGTGCTTCGTGCGGTTAGGGGTCGCGGCGCGCCTCAAGGCCGTGCAGGACCAGCTTTCGAGTCGCGGAGTGGGACTGGTAGTCTTCGATGGCTACCGACCGATTGGCGTGCAACGTGCCATGTGGCGGATCATGCCTGATCCCGATTACGTGGCCGATCCGGCGAAGGGTTCGCGGCACAATCGCGGTGCCGCAGTGGATGTTGCGTTGGTCGATCTGCATGGCAAGCCGCTACCGATGCCTACTGACTTTGATGACTTTACTCCCGCTGCTCATCGGGATGCCTCTGTCAAAGATCCGGCAGCGCGTGCAAATCGTGATCTGCTAACGCGTGTTATGCAGGCGAACGGATTTGTCGGCTTGTCAACGGAATGGTGGCATTTTGACATTGAGAATTGGCGTGAATATCCAATTATTAAGGACGAAGCCGACGCCGAACGTCTCAAAGGCAAATCACGGCGTGATGCCGGACCCATGGAATGACCAGCGGAGCGCCAGGCGTCAAAGCAGCCCTGCACGTTTGAGCTTGAGCTTGCGATTCATGGCGTGAGAATGTGCCGAGTTTTATCATTGGTTGGTCTGTCAGAAGTGAACTATTGTTCCGATTGGTTGCCATTGGCTTCGTCGGTATCGGGAATGGCGGCGCGGGCGCGGTTGAAGACTTCGTTTGCCATTTTTGACGTACTGTGGTTCGGGCCCAATGCCTCATTGATACGTGGCACCACGTCCGTCAGAACCGCTACCGCCTCCGCATTTCGGTCGAGATCGGCGAGCAATGTTCCGAGATTGACGGCGGTCGTTAGCGTGGCAGGGTGATTCGGTCCGAGTGACTCATTCATAATGGTCACAGTGCGGCGGCGCAGTTCGATGGCTTCATCGAAACGACGTTGCATGACATACACGACACCAAGGTTGGCCATCGCGGATAGCGTGTGTCGATGATCGGCACCGAGTACGTTTTCGAACCCCCTGTAGGCCTCGCTCATAAACTGTTCGGCTTCATCAAAACGGCCACTGCGGGCGTATATACTGGCCATTGCGCTCTTCAATCGAAGCGTTTCGGCAGATGATTCACCCGAGACGGCGATACTTGTTGCTAACGCTTGCGATAGGATATCCAGTGCTTCGTCAATGCGATTTTCCGAGCGATAAACTGACGCCAATGACTGTAAGTCGCGCAACATGCGCGGGTGATTCCGCCCCAGCACGCGCTCCTGAATTTCGATGACTTCCAACAACAGCGATTCGCTGGGTAAGCCCAAATCTTTTTGCGTGCGCGCCAAGTTGCCGCCGGCAGTACGGTAGCTGCGGTGTTCTTTCCCCAGATGTTCCCCGGCGTGTTCGTATGCCGACTTGTATAACTCACGAGCATCTTGCAGCTTGCCCTGAGCGCGGCGTAGGTTGCCGAAGTCGATCAACGCTGACGTCAGGCGATCGTAATTGGGCGGTTCTTGGGTGGACTCGTACTCAACAATGCGGGCGTAAATCTGCTCGGCCTCATCCATACGCTGCACGTCGACGTAGAGCGACGCGAGCCGAATCTGAGCGTTGCGGTGTTCGGAATGATCGACACCTAATGCGACCTCGATTCCCGCAATCGCCAACAAGAGAACACGTTCCGCTTCGTTATATTGTTCGTTAAGACGATAGATCTCGCCCAGCATACTCAAAACGGTCACCGTTTTTTCGTGATCGGGACCCAATGCCGATTCATATAAAGCGGCCGATCGTTCGAATTGAGGCACCGACCGCTGGTAGAGGCCCAAGGCCTTTAGCGTTGCGCCGAGGGTCTCGCGCAAGGTCGCCTCCAGCAGCGAATCATCGGTCGCGCCCCGTTCGATTTGCGTTTTCATTCGTTCCAAGACGGCGCGATCGAGAAAGGTACGAGCCAAATCTGTCGGATTCAGGGGATAGCTCACGCGGTCCATATCGGCTGCGAGGCGAATTCGCGCGTCATCGGTATCCGCAGTATCGAGCAGCGCCGCGCGCCAGTCGCCCAGTATTTGATGGCCGAGCAACTCCAGATCGACGCCGCGCATCAGTTCACGCTGAAACTCCATCGCAAGTTGGGTGCGACGCTCGGAAACGACGGCGGCATCGCGCGCGGCGATCGCTTTCTGGCGTTCGGCGTCTGCTTCTTTTCGCGCAGCGATGGCATCATTGCGCGCGATGATGGCGGAATCGCGTTGGGCGTTCGATTCAAATAGGAAATAGAGTGTGCCAACCAAGCCGACCAAGAGCGCTACAAACGCGAAAGACACGCCGGCGACCAGTCCGCGATTGCGCCGGGCGAATTTTTCAAGCTGATACCACGTGCTGGCCGGTCGCGCTGCGATCGGCTGATCGTTGAGGTGACGGCGCAGATCAGTTGCCAGATCGGCAGCCGTTTGATAGCGTCGCGACGGTTCTTTCTCCAATGCTTTGCCAACGATCGTTTCGATGTCGCCGCGGTAGCTTGTATTGATACTGCTCAGGCGCGAGGGCTCCTCGTCGCGAACGACGCGCGCCGCTTCGGGAATGGCCAATCCGCGTAGTTGGTACGGCAGCTTGCCCGTTAACAATTCGTGTAAAATCACGCCAAGCGCGTAAACGTCGGTTCGTCGATCGATCTGCCGCGAATCGCCCCCGATCTGCTCGGGACTCATATAAGACAGTGTGCCGACGAGTTGCCCCACCTCGGTCTGCAGTGTGAGTAAGTCAGCGCCGGGTTCTGTCACCCGTGCGACGCCAAAGTCGACAACCTTCACCGCTCCGCTCTTGTCGATCAGAATATTCGATGGCTTAAGGTCGCGATGAACGATCCCGGCTTCGTGCGCAATGTGCACCGCATCGCAAATCTCGGCGATCAGCTCGAGTTTGCGATTTCGGTCGAAGGTGCCTTCGCGGATGTGGATTTGCAAGTCGTCGCCATCGATGAACTCCATGGCAATAAAGGGTTGCGTCGCGCCGTTCGATTCGACGGTTCCCGCTTCATATACTTGGGCAATTCCAGAGTGTTGTAATCGCCCGAGAACTTGTGCCTCGCGCTGAAAGCGCTTGACTAACGCGGCATATTGTGCGTCAGGTCGTAACAGCTTCAGCGCAACGCGCCGGCGCGGATTATCTTGTTCCGCTTCATAAACGACACCCATACCGCCGCGCCCGTGCAAGCGCACGATGCGATAATTCCCAAGGCGATCCGGATGTTGCTGCGCTCCGCGCTCCGTGGAAGCCAAATCGTGCGCGAGCATATTCGCGCCGACACCGGCACCGAGATTGATATCGAGTGACGCCGATGACTCGTCGTTGGCAAGTAACGACAATGCCTCTTCGTGGAGCGCGTCGTCGCCTGCACAGGCTTCCCGCAAATACGCCGCGCGCTCTTGCACCGGAAGTTTTAAGGCCGCATGAAACAGCTCAGTTGCCCGTTGATAACGTTCGGATGCGTTCATATCTGCGAGTGATCCTTGAGAGCTCTGCGCAACCACGCGCGCGCCACGCGCCAGTCGCTTTCTACGGTTCCATGCGAAACGTCTAACACGCGCGCCGCTTCGTCGATCGTGAGCCCACCGAAATAGCGCAACTCCACGATCCGCGCCTGCCGCGGTGCCAATTCCGTCAGTTGCGTTAGGGCGTCATCGAGTGCGATCAAATCGACCGTCGAAGAGGTCGATGGCTCGGCAATGGTCTCCAAGGGTTCGCGCTTGGCATCGGGGCCACCGCGCTTTTGCGCGCCTTTGCGCCGCGCTCGGTCATGCAGGATTTGTCGCATCGCCGTTGCGGCTACGGCCATAAAGTGTGATTTGTTCCGAGGCGCGTCGCTGTTCGATTGAACCATCCGCAAGTAGGCCTCGTGCACCAACGCTGTCGGTTGCAGCGTGTGAGCGACGGGTTGCGCGCGAAATTGACTGCCCGCCATCGCGCGGAGGTCGTCATAAACGATCGGAAGCAACGCTTCAGTCGCAACTTCATCGCCCCTAGCGACGCGTTCAAGCAGCATGGTAACGTCCTGAGACGAATGCAAAGCGCAGTCCTTCCAACATAACTTCCCTAGGCAACTGATTTTACCGACGCGAGCGCGTCTTGGAAATTGGCCACGCCGGTCCTCAAAAAAAAACACTTTTTTTTCCGGGAGATGCGTGTTTTTTGCGTTTACGGGGTGACGGAATGATGCGATGACGGGGCGGACCCCGTTTTCGCGAGCTGAAAACACAAATCGAGATCCCACACCTGAGGAAAAGATCGAATGAATATGATGCCGTGTATCGGAAACAGCTTCTGCAATGCGTCGATTGGGCTGCTGCTCGCCATAACGTGGGTAGGAATACCCTCGTCAGCATTCGCGCAGACCTTCTCAAATCCACAACCCATTGTCATCCCGCCGGTGGAAAGCAGTCCATTCCCACCGGCACCGAACGGTTTCACACGGCAGATTGCCGCTCCATATCCGAGCACGATCGATGTGACCGGCGTCGAGCGCCCGTTTGTGATTGAGGTCGACGTGCATGGTCTATTCCACACTGCCCCTGGCAAAATTGATATGTTATTGGTGTCGGCTGCGAACACGCCCACACGCTCCGTATTGCTGATGGATGGAACTGGCGGCGCCGCCGATATCGCAAACGTGAATTTGACTTTTCGCGACGACGCACCCAATTTTCCGTTCCCGATCGTTAGCGGAGTTTATAGTCCGTCAAACATCGGGAGCAATCCCTCATTCATCGAACCGGCACCGTTTCGATGAATGAGGGATTGCGGAGTTTATAGTCCGTCAAACATCGGGAGCAATCCCTCATTCATCGAACCGGCACCGTTTCCCACCCAGTTTTATTCCACGACGCTGTCGTCATTGGAAGACCTGAGTCTTGCTAACGTCAACAACACGTGGAGCTTGTACATCATGAATACGGGTGTGCAGGGTTTTCTGAATAACGACCAGGGAGTTATTACCGGCGGTTGGAGTAT
>JGI12316J15309_10005631_pt1 | contig 116186 bp, 110 predicted proteins | sample MarCyaLeptolynsp_FD_15309 | JGI IMG/M metagenome (IMG submission 15309)
TCATTGATACTTACGACTTATATGACGGGAAAATGATGTTGGACAGAGGAGGTATTGGTATGAATCCTTGGACAACGGGTTATGTAGCAAATAATGCACCTCTTTTTTATTTTAGAGACCATGCAGTAATGACCTGTAGGTATGGAAATTACGTCCCTAAACAAGGAGACCCAGGCTACTGGCGTTTTGAAAACCCCACAACAGCTAGAGTTGGTTTATTCACCGGAGGTACACATACAAGTGATTGTGGTGAGTTAATTGTTCATCCTAATTTTCCCTCTAATAGTGGTATAACAATAACTAAAATAGCCAATGTCGCCCCGCCACTAGATTAACAGACCATAACAAAGGTATAAACACAATAGCGGTTTGGTTATATAATCAAAATACTGTTGTGTTTTTAGTAAATCTTACTTAACAATTAATAACGGCTATCTTTCCGCTACTGCGTTTATACTTGCCGTAGACTACATCACACAACCACAACGAAAATCAAGTTCAACGAAGAAATTAACTCATACAATAGCCAACAGACCGCAACAGACAAAGAAATTTGCGACTTGCTTGCTAAGACAATTGACAGCCAATTGACCGAAGCAGAAAGTAAAATTTGGCACGCACATCCAGTTTGGTTTTTGGACAACAACCCGACAGTTGGATATAGTAAACAAAAAAAGGAATAAGACTCATGTTTTGGAGCGGTGCGGACTTTAACGAATAAAAATCAAACATTAAAGGACAAAAATTTAAAGACGCTTCTATATTTTATAATTTTGTGACAGATGTAAATACAGATGATTTAATTCATTGGTTAAAAAATCAAGAGAAATCCGGTGGGACTATAAAAACCTAATTAAAAGAAAAGGAAAATTAGAAAGACTAACATAGTATGCAAATAACACCTGAACATAACGAACGAATGGCAAAATTGACTTTTGCTTCTGTCTATCCACATTACGTAACCAAAGTTGAAAAAAAAGGCAGAACAAAAGAAGAATTACATCAAGTCATAGAATGGCTGACAGGTTTTGACGACAAAACCATTCTTAAACTTATCGAAGAGAACGTAACTTTTGAAACATTTTTTAAGCAAGCAAAATTGAACCCAAATGCTAACCTGATTAAAGGAGTTATATGCGGATACAGAATAGAAGAAATTGAAAACCCTTTGACCCGACAAGTTCGCTACCTCGATAAATTGGTAGACGAATTAGCAAAAGGGAAAAAGATGGAAAAAATTATAAGGACAGAATAGCAATACAGAATGCTAAACATCACGACAGTAAGAAACAAAACCTCACAAAATACAATTTGACTCAAAATACTTAAAACAAGTTTGACACTCTCTTACCTTTGGTATGAAATACATAGAGTCCTAACGACATCAACAACAACAATCAACGCTTGATAATTCTTGGACAACGTTTGACATACAAACAGAAAAATTAAATTATGAAGATAAGAGAAGCGACAAAAGATGACATAAAACAAATTCAAAGAGTAAGAAATTCGGTAACAGAAAACACCTTATCAAATCCTGACTTGGTGACAGAACAAGATTGCGAAGAATTTATTCTGAGAAGGGGAAAAGGTTGGGTTTGTGAAATAGACAAACAAATTGTGGGATTTGCAATTGCTGACTTGAAAGAAAATAATATTTGGGCGTTATTTTTGGACCCTAAATTTGAGAAAAAAGGTATTGGACAACTATTACACAAAACTATGTTGGACTGGTATTTTACACAAACAAAAGAAAAAGTTTGGTTAGGAACAGGTTTTAATACAAGAGCAGAACAGTTTTACAGAAAAGCAGGTTGGACAGAAGTTGGAACACACGGAACAGAGGAAATCAAATTTGAAATGACATATAATTACTGGACAAAAAGCCAGAATCGCTAACAGCAGTCTGGCAAAGAAGCGGTTGCAGTGCTAAATCAAAGGTCAGTGTCCGTCTCGGCTGATTAGTGCCAAACCGAAAGTGAAGTGCATTTAAACCTGTGCGACTATTTCTCATACACCACCCCATTAAAAACCACTTTAAAACGGCACCTCACAGCTAAAAAGCATGGATTTTCCCGAAACAGGATGCACAATTTGAAGACTTTCGGCGTGCAGGTGAAGACGGTTTGCTTTTTTACCATACAAATCATCGCCCACTATGGGCATTTTCAAACCTGATTCATGTGCCGCGTGCACACGCAACTGGTGGGTGCGGCCCGTGATGGGATAAAAATAGACCCGGGTTTGGTTGTTTTTAATAGCAATCACTTCCCAGCGGGTTTGAGCAGGTTTACCATAGTCATAGCACACCAATTGCCGCGGGCGGTCGTCCAAATCCACGCGTAATGGCAAGTCGATGATTCCTTCTTTTTGTTTGATGATGCCATCCAAAACAGCAACATAACGCTTTTGAACACGGCGCTCCATAAATTGTTTTTGAAGCTTGACATAGGTTTCCTCATTTTTGGCGACGAGTAAAACACCCGATGTGGACATATCCAAACGATGCACAAGCAGTGGGCCGGTGGCTTTGGGATAAAGTAACTTTAGCCTGCTATAAACTGAATCGGTGATGGTTTTGCCGGGAACCGACAAAAACTCTGCCGGCTTGTTGATGGCAAGCAGCACTTCATCCTCATAGATGATTTGCAGCGTTTTGATATCCTCAAAGTCTTTCTCAAAAACATTGGCTTCCATCTTCAATCCTTTGAGCAAGTGATGCATCAAAATGGGCTCACATTTGCTCTTGCAGGCAGGGTAAAACTGTTTGTGTTTCCTCACCTCAGACTTGGGTGATTGCCCCCACCAGAATTCTGCCATGGCAATGGGTTTCAATAAGTTTTTAAAAGCATAATGCAATAATTTTGGCGCAGCACATTCACCGGCACCGGCCGGCGGATTGTTATCAAAAATTTCACCAATACTTTTTAATTCTCCGTTTTGATTTAAAAAGGAATAACTGTCAAAAAGCTGCTGCTGCAAAACACCTGATTTTTGCCTGCGGGTTTCTTTAAGGACCTGGATTTCGGCTTTTAAATTTTGAATAACTTCTAAAGCAGCTGCCTTTTTGTAGTTCCAGTATTTGGTCATCTTTTTCAGGAGGATACTTTCCTGCTTGCTTTCTTCGCTTAGGGTTTTCTCAAGGGTTTTTATGTCTTCAAGTGCTAATGATACCCGGGCATTTTTGCGTTTTAGGTCGCGTTCTTTTTTAAGCTTTTTAATGCGTTCTTTTTGCTTTTGAAGGTCTTTTTCGGCGTTACGCTTAATGATCTCTAAATTTTGAACAGCGTTTTGATGCTTTTCTGAGCTTTCCAGAGCTTCAATTTTACGGTTAAGAGCATTGAGCACTTCTTCTTCCTGTTTAAAAAAACTATTATGAGTGAGCATATCAAATACCGGAGGCACAAAATATTTGTGATGATTGGATTCTCCCAACTTGCCCGAAAACGCCCATAAATAACCAAGCTTGCCTTCCGGGTTTTGACACACGAGCACCCCAAACATTTTTCCGATGACCAATCCACTTTTTTTGGGGTCGATGCCAAAATTGTGCTCAAAATCGGTTTGAGTTTCCAGATAGGCTTGCAATTCGCCGGCAGCAATTTCGCTTAAAGTGTGTGGGGTATAGTAAAATGGAAAGGTGAATTTTTCAGGAAGCGCTATTTCTGAAACGTCGGTTTTAAATTTTTGAAAGGGATTTTTGCGCATGGGACAAAGATAGTTTTTTTAGAGTTTTTTTTGTGAGGTATTTATATTCAAACAAGGAGTTGTATCTTTGTGATACACGAGGAAAAAAATCTGAAAATGAATTCTAAGTTTAGCGAAATTATTAACGATGATAAACCGGTATTGGTTGACTTTTTTGCTACCTGGTGTGGTCCTTGTAAAACCCTGGCGCCGATCCTGGATGCAGTCAAAGCCCAAATGGGAGACGCTGTTAAAATCATAAAAATTGATGTAGATAAAAATCAGCCGTTGGCCGGAGTTTATCAGGTGAGGGGAGTTCCAACACTCATTCTCTTTAAAAACGGAAAACAACTCTGGAGGCAATCTGGTGTGTTGCAAAAGCACGAGTTGATTCAAATTATTGAAACACATTCTTAAGAAGCGTGGTCAAAGAACAAATTTTGTATGAATTTGGAGCAGAAAAGCTCATTTTTGCCAAAGGCGAACAAATATTTGCGGAAGGTCAACAAGCTTTGTGCTACTTTCAGATTCTGAGTGGGGAAGTGAAAATGAATAATTTTAATGAGGACGGCAAAGAGTTTATACAAGGTATCTTCTTTGCGGGTCAGAGTTTTGGAGAACCACCCCTTTTTGCAGATGTAAAATATCCCGCTCACGCCGAAGCCCTTTCTGAAGTAGTTGTATTGCGCGTGGCTAAAGATAATTTTTTGAAATTACTTAACGCCTACCCGGAAGAACACCTCTCTATTACCAAAGCATTGGCCAGTCGTCTTTACTACAAAGCCATCATGGCAACCGAACTTTCTTCGCAAGAGCCCGAACACCGCATTTTGAGAATTCTTGATTACCTCAAGCGTTATGTTCACAACCTAAAGGTCCCGTTTTCCTTTCAAGTAGATATCACACGGCAACAAATAGCCGATTTAACAGGACTGAGAGTAGAAACCGTTATTAGAGCCACAAAATCACTCGAGAAAAAGGGCGAACTCAAAATAAAAAACCGAAAGCTTTATAGATAGTTTGTTATGATTCAGGTCATAAGTAACTTTCCAAATGAAAAGTACATTTGTATACACCTTAAAAAGTTTATACAATGGGACTGCTTTATAAAACAATTTTGAATGAGTTTAAAGAGATGTACTATACTTTTGCTGCTCTGGGTATCATTGCTTCAAGCTGTTTAGGTTCTATTGCAGCAATGCTCATTTTAATGCAAGGGTCAAGATCGATTCAAATAATTGAAATGTTTCTAGTTGTCTCTGTGGCTATGTGGTTTAATGCTACTGTATTAGCTCAGTTAAAACCTAAAATGGTGCTCAACTCCTTGATTGCAAGTGTTTTTGTGAGTATATTTATAATTTCACTTCATTTGTTTTTAAGAAACTTAATAATTTAATACTGAAATGAGACATTTAAAAACAGGAATGCTATTATTGTTGCTTATAGGGCTCACAACTGCTTGTAAACAACAAGATGAAAATAAATCGAGTTCACAAGAACCTACAAAAACTGAAAGCCATCAAAGCGATGAAGAATTGCGCCTCAACAACGGGAAGAAATGGATGGCAAATTCAGAAACGACTTCAGGAATGCTTGCTATGCAAAAGCTTATATCTGAATTCAAAGAGACAGATAATAAAGAGTATTCCAAACTTAAAACTCAACTGGAGCAAGAGTTTAGTCTGGTCATTGAAAAATGCACTATGAAGGGCGAATCTCACGATCAGTTGCACAATTATCTATATCCCTTGAAAACCTATTTTTCAGCACTTGATAAAGATAAAGAAAGTGCAAAAGAAGCTTTTTCAAAGATAGAATCTTACATCCCTGTTTATTTTGAATATTTTGAATAATGAATGACATAAAAAACAGAGAAGATGTGTTTTTATTGGTTTCTTCATTTTATGCTAAAGTGCGCAGGAGTGAAGAAATTGGTCACTTTTTTAATGATACCATTACCAACTGGGATGACCATCTAGAAAAACTCACAGACTTTTGGGAGAGCAATCTGTTTTTTAAAGCAAAATATAAGGGCAATCCGGCTAAAACACATATTGAAGTCGATACTAAATTTCACCACGCCATTCAAATTGAGGATTTTGGAAACTGGATTAATTTGTGGTTTGAAACAATCGATGCTTTGTTTGTTGGTGAAATTGCCAATCGAGCCAAAAACAATGCCCGTAAAATGGCTTCTCATTTGTATCTCACAATTTTTGAGGCGAGAAATTAGGAGTGTTAAAACCAGACAGGTTTGTTTGTGCTATTTAATTCTCAAATCCTTATCTTTACCCTCACAACTATTTTCAAGTTAAACCACCCATGGAGACCAAATACCACCTCAAGGTAAATGAACAGTTTGACTTTTCAGTCACTGAAAACGAAATAAAGGAGATGGATGTTCAACAAAAAAAGAACAACACCCTTCATCTCATTAATCAAAATGAATCGGTCTATGCCGAAATTGTAAAAACAGATTTTATCAATAGAGTTTATACTGTTAAAATCAATTCCAATCTACATCACGTAAAAATAGGCACTCCACTTGATGCACTCATTGAAGATATGGGCCTTTCATTGGGCAATGCCGTGGCTGTAAACGATATAAAAGCTCCTATGCCTGGTCTCATTCTTGAGGTGCCCGTAAAAGCCGGTGACCAAGTAAAAGAAGGGGACTACCTGCTCGTTTTGGAAGCCATGAAAATGGAAAATGCCCTAACAGCACCGCGCGACGGAGTGGTGAAAGCGGTAGCAGTTGCGAAAGGGGACACGGTTAATAAAGGCCAGTTATTGATTGAAATGGAGAATGGAGAAATTAGAAGTAAAAAGTAAAAAGTTTGAACTCAGATATAAGTATTTTCTTAAAGATATTTTAACAAAAAGGGGACCCCAGCGGGGTCAAATATTTGTAGTAGAATTATATCAAACAAACCGACCCCAGCGGGGTCAAATATTTATAGTAGAATTATATCAATCAAACCGACCCCAGCGGGGTCGCATCTGTATAAGTAGAATTGGGTTCATGACTTGAAATATTAATAACGAGATACCCTTCGCGGGCATTAATATGAAAAAGATACTAATAGCAAATAGAGGAGAAATCGCATTACGCGTTATGAAAACTGCCCGAAAAATGGGCATAAAGACTGTCGCCGTTTTCTCAGAACCTGATCGAAACGCACCTCATGTACAATTTGCCGATGAAGCCATTTGTGTGGGCGAAGCCGCTTCCGGTAAATCTTATTTAAGAGGAAACCACATCATCAAACTCGCTAAAGAGCTTCAAGTAGATGGAATTCACCCCGGGTATGGTTTCCTGAGTGAAAATGCCGATTTTGCAGAAGCTGTTGCCAAAAGCGGTATTACATTTATCGGTCCGCGACCCCACGCCATTCGCATTATGGGAAGCAAACTCGCCGCTAAAGAAGCTGTAAAAGACTATGACATCCCCATGGTTCCCGGTATTGATGAAGCCATCTCCGATGTTGCCAAAGCAAAAAGCATCGCCAATGAGATTGGCTTTCCCATTTTAATCAAAGCCTCTGCCGGAGGTGGAGGAAAAGGAATGCGCATTGTTGAAAAGGAAGCAGACCTTGAAGAACAGATGAAACGCGCTATCAGTGAGGCTGAATCTGCTTTTGGCGATGGGTCTGTCTTTATAGAAAAATATGTGAGTTCGCCCCGACATATAGAAATTCAAGTACTGGCCGATACCCACGGTAATGTGGTGCACCTTTTTGAGAGAGAGTGCAGCATTCAGCGGCGTCATCAAAAAGTAGTTGAAGAAGCCCCCTCAGCAGTATTGACACCGGAAATTCGCAAACAAATGGGGGAAGCTGCCATTAAAGTTGCCAAAGCATGTGACTATGTGGGAGCAGGAACTGTAGAGTTTCTTCTGGATGAACAATTAAATTTCTATTTTCTGGAGATGAATACCCGCCTGCAGGTAGAACATCCCGTAACCGAACTCATCACCAACCTCGATTTGGTTGAGCAGCAAATTAAAGTCGCTCGAGGCGAAAAATTGGGTTTCAAACAAGATGAGCTGGAAATAAAGGGTCACGCTATGGAATTGCGCGTATATGCAGAAGATCCACTCGCAGATTTTATGCCCAGTGTGGGGACATTGACCCGCTATCGCACCCCTTCAGGATCAGGTATTCGTGTGGATGACGGCTTTGAAGAAGGGATGGAAGTACCCATTTATTATGACCCCATGCTTTCAAAATTAATAACCTACGGAAAAACCCGTGAGGAAGCAATACAGTTGATGATAGAAGCAATTAATGCCTATGAAGTCGAAGGTGTTTCTACTACCTTGCCTTTTGGGAAATTTGTTATGAAACACGAGGCCTTTCGCACAGGAAATTTTGACACCCATTTTGTTAAAAAATACTATTCTGCTGAAAAGCTGATGGAGCAAAACAAAGCGGAAGCAAAGCTCGCTGCTATGATAGCTCTAAGATCGTATCTTAAAGATAAAGAAGTTCTTAAAATGCCCTAATTTTTTTCTGAGAGCAAACGAAATAATTTCTATTTTAGAATGCTTAAATCAGCTGCTTAACAAATTAAATAGAGTTTATAAATCATCATCTTTTATAAGTAAACCATATCCTTCTTTGATTCATATTTATGTCTGAAACCACTTTGATGAATAGCCATTTAAAAATTGCCATAAAAGCAGCTCTTCTCGCCGGAAAGGAAATTCTAAACGTATATGCCCGTGATTTTGATGTGATTCTCAAAGCCGACAACTCACCCCTCACTGAAGCAGATCAGGCGGCCAATAAAGTGATTGTTGCCTTACTGGAACAAACGCTCATTCCCATTATAAGTGAGGAAAACAAACAATTGCCTTATGATATTAGAAAAAACTGGAATCAATGCTGGATTGTGGATCCACTCGATGGCACCAAAGAATTCATCAAAAAAAATGATGAATTTACAGTAAACATAGCACTTGTTGAAAATGGTATTCCCGCTCTTGGGGTCATTCTCGTTCCGGCAACAAAAGAATTGTACTTTGCGATAGTTTCTGAAGGTAAAGCTTTTAAAATGAAACTGGATGATCTTAACCAAGCGGTCGAATCTATCTTGGCAAAAGCAACTTCCATTTCGCCACAAAAAGACCTCTCTTATTTGAGACTGGTGGGTAGCCGCTCTCATATGAATGATGAAACGATGCATTTTTTAGAACACTTAAAAAAAAGCGCTCCCAAAGAACTAAAAATAGTTTCAAAAGGCAGTTCGCTAAAACTATGCTTAATCGCCGAGGGAGCTGCAGACGTTTATCCGCGTTTTGCTCCCACAATGGAGTGGGATACTGCAGCCGGGCACGCTATCTGTAATGCGGCAGGTGTTAAGGTCATCGATATCCATACTGGAAACGAAATGAGGTACAACAAAGAAAATCTGCTAAATAATTATTTTATAGCTTCAAATGACTAAAGCTTCCCATAAAAGGCACGCTCTAAAAGCAGTTACCTGGCGGATTGTAGGAACACTAGACACCATGCTTTTGGCATGGATTATTTCGGGGAATCCATTAACCGGATTGAAAATTGGTTTTGCAGAAGTACTCACAAAACTGATTCTTTATTATTTTCACGAGCGTTTATGGTATTCCATCAATCTTTCAAAGCAAGGCGTTTTGAGAGAAAGTCGCAAACGCCATCTGGCAAAAACAGTCACCTGGCGCATTGTGGGAACACTGGACACGATGGCCATATCTTGGTTTATAACCGGTGATCCTTTGATAGGTGTTAAAATAGGAATTGCAGAATTATTAACAAAAATGGTTTTATATTACCTGCATGAAAGAGCCTGGTACCGTTTAAATTTTGGATTGAAAAACAGAAAAGACAACCGCTTAAATGACTAAAAATATAATCAAACACGATTTTGTGATTTCGAAAGCTCACAGAAATAAGGTGAATAAACACCCTTCGTTTGTACTCTGGTTTACGGGGCTTTCAGGTTCAGGGAAATCTACGATTGCCAGTGCCGTGGAGGAAAAATTATTTCAAATGGGAATGCAAACCTACTCCCTGGATGGAGACAACATCCGTCATGGCATAAATAAAGATTTAGACTTTTCAGAAAAAGACCGACACGAAAATCTGAGGCGCATTGCTGAAGTTTCCAAACTGTTTGTAGATGCTGGAATGATAACACTAGCCAGTTTTATTTCGCCTACGCGAAAGGATAGAGCGATGGTAAAAGAAATTGTGGGCGCGGCTCAATTTTTTGAAGTGTTTGTTGATACACCATTGCACATTTGCGAATCACGCGACCCCAAAGGTCTGTATAAAAAAGCACGTGCCGGGGAAATCAAAAACTTCACCGGTATTGATGCACCTTATGAACCACCACTCAAACCGGATCTACATCTTTTAACTGAAAAAGAAGCTTTGGAAGTATGTGTAGAAAAAGTAATTACCTTTGTAAAACAAAAAAGAATCTAATAGACCCATGCAAAAATTTTATCTCAACTACCTCGACGAATTGGAGTCTGAAGCGCTATTTATTTTACGTGAAGTAGCTGCTCAGTTTCAAAACCCGGTGCTGTTGTTTTCAGGAGGTAAAGATTCCATAGTGTTGACTCACCTTGCAAAAAAAGCGTTTTATCCTGCAAAAATGCCCTTTGCATTGATGCATGTGGATACCGGACATAATTTTCCGGAAACGATTCAATTCAGAGACCAATTAGTGAATGATTTTGGACTTCAATTGATTGTTGCTTCTGTACAAGAATCAATAGATCAAGGCCGAGTGGCCGAAGAACGAGGCAAAAATGCGACCCGCAACGCCCTCCAAACCACCACATTGCTGGATGCAATTGAATCAAACAAAATAGATTGCGCTATGGGAGGTGGAAGACGTGATGAAGAAAAAGCACGAGCTAAAGAGCGCTTCTTTTCACATCGCGATGATTTTGGACAATGGAACCCCAAAAATCAGCGACCTGAATTGTGGAACCTTCTCAATGGGAAGTGTTTTGAAGGAGAACATTTTAGAGCTTTTCCCATAAGCAATTGGACAGAAATGGATGTATGGAATTATATTTTGCGCGAAAATATTGAGATACCTTCACTTTATTTCGCCCACGAGCGGGATGTCGTTTGGCGCAATGATTCCTGGATACCTTATTCTGACTTTTTAAAATTAGAGCCCGATGAAATCATCCAAAAGAAAAAAATAAGATTTAGAACTCTGGGAGATATAACCATTACCGGAGGCATAGAGTCTGATGCCGATACCCTGGAAAAAATCGTCGATGAAGTATCTACAATGCGACAAACGGAAAGAGGAAACAGGGCCGATGATAAAAGAGGCGATACTGCTATGGAGGATAGAAAAAAACAAGGGTATTTTTAATAAAAGTTTAAAATGTTAGAAAGTAACCAATTATTGCGATTTACAACCGCCGGAAGTGTTGATGATGGAAAAAGTACCCTCATTGGCCGTTTGCTGTATGACTCAAAATCCATTTTTGAAGATCAACTGGCTTCTGTTGAAGCTACCAGCAAGCGAAGAGGATTTGAAGGCATCGATCTGGCACTTTTTACCGATGGATTAAAAGACGAGCGCGAGCAAGGCATCACTATTGATGTGGCTTATCGTTATTTTACCACACCCAAACGAAAGTTTATTATTGCCGACACCCCCGGGCACATTCAATACACGCGCAATATGGTAACGGGAGCTTCCACAGCCAATGCAGCATTGATCCTCATTGATGCCCGTCACGGCGTAATAGAGCAAACCAAACGCCACGCTTTTATTGCATCACTGCTTCAAATACCGCATATGATTGTCTGTGTTAATAAAATGGATTTGGTCAATTATGCTGAAGAAACATACAATAAAATTGTTGCACATTTTGAGGAGTTTTCATCCAAGCTGGATGTTCAAGATGTTCGGTTTATTCCCATTAGTGCCCTGGACGGAGATAATGTGGTAAATCGTTCCACAAACATGAACTGGTATCAAGGTTCACCACTATTACACACCCTCGAAACCCTGCACATTAGTAGCGATATCAATAAAATTGATGCGCGTTTTGCCGTGCAAACTGTTTTAAGACCTCAAAGAGAAGGTTTTATTGATTACCGAGGTTATGCAGGGCGCATATCAAGCGGTATCTACAGGGTGGGCGATGAGGTGACGGTTTTACCTTCCGGCTTCAGCTCAAAAATTACTTCTATTCTTGCCGGAGAAAGTGAAATTCAGGAAGCATTTGCTCCCATGTCTGTCTCAATGACTCTCGAAGATGATATTGATATTGGAAGGGGAGATATGATTGTTAAACCAAACAATCAACCCGAAATGATTCAGGAGTTTGATGTGATGTTGTGTTGGCTTCACGACCAAGCCGCCAGACCTCGTGCCAAATATGTGATAATGCATACTTCAAACGAGCAAAAAGCAATCATTAAAGAAGTTATCTATCAAGTTGATATTGATACCTATGCCCGAAATACAGAAAAAAAAGACCTCACAATGAACGCCATTGCGCGCGTGACTCTAAAAACGACACGCCCTTTAATGCTGGATCCTTATCGTGACAACCGAATGACCGGCAGTATCATATTGATAGATGAAAACACCCACGAAACGGTAGCCGCAGGAATGGTGGTGTAAGGCTTGAGTGTATTAAATTAGCGTGAGTTTGATTTAAAATAAGCTATTAACCAATTTGATGTGCTTTTGTCTTTGTGATATCTTAGAGCCTTCGTGCCTTTGTGGCAAGAAAAATAATGCCACTAAGACCCTAAGTCACAAAGGTTCACTAAGGTTTTAAAAAATATCTGTTTTTCTGCGTTTTGCATTTTATCTTATGCCGAACACACGTTAAATTATTGACGAGTATCGCTCTCTATCATCCCATCTCTTAACCGAATGACTCTTTTTGCACGTTGGGCAATGTCTTCTTCATGTGTAACAAGTATCACGGTATTTCCTTTTTGATGGATGGCATCGATGAGGTTCATAATCTCTTCAGAGGTTTTTGAATCGAGGTTACCAGTGGGCTCGTCTGCCAATATGATGGAGGGGTTGTTAACCAGGGCTCTACCCACTGCTACACGCTGACGTTGACCACCTGAAAGTTCATTGGGGCGGTGATCCATACGGTCTGCAAGACCCACATCCTGAAGTACTTCCTCGGCGCGTTTTGTTCGTTCAGCTTTTGAAGCTCCCGCATAAATCATTGGTAATGCAACATTATCCAATGCTGTGGTTCTGGGTAAGAGATTAAATGTCTGGAATATAAAACCAATTTCTTTGTTTCTTATTTCTGCGAGTTCGTCATCGGTCATAGTGCTTACATTCACTCCGTTGAGCTCATAGCTGCCTGAAGTGGCTGTATCGAGGCAACCCAGAATATTCATTAAAGTTGATTTGCCGGAACCTGAAGGGCCCATCAATGCAACATACTCTCCTTTTTCTATGTCAAGATCAATGCCTTTTAAAACATTTAGGATTTCTTGACCCATTTTAAAATCGCGGGTAATTTTTCTTATTTTAATGACTAAACTCATAGGGTGAATCAACTTTTAGTAATGATATTCATATGTCTTTTTTAATGACTGATTGTTACATTCTGATCGTAAAACTTTCCTTTTGCTGCTCTTTTCTGAAGAAAATGATTCCCCAGTAAAAGGTATCTATCGATACGGTAACTTTGGGATGATTTGAAATTTCTTTCCAAGCTTCTGTCATTTCTTTTGACCAGTAAATATCGTCAAATATTACCACAGTATCGTTATGAATCATAGGTATTAGTTTTTCAAAATATATGAGGGTGTTTTTCTTGTTGTGGTTCCCATCAATAAATACACAATCGGGTTTAAAACCAAAAGGGGTATTTAGAAAATGTTCAAAAGGGTCATTAATGATTTTAAAATTTTGACAACCGGCTTCATTTAATTTTTTTTCAGCAAATGCAGTGGTTGCAGGACAGCCTTCTATACTGGTAACAGTATTATCTTTGCTTAAAGCGAAAGCATAAGTTGCCTTACCTAATGAGGTTCCCAGCTCAAGGGTGTTTTTAAATTCTAAATAATTTGATAGTCTCCAAAGCAGTCGTTGTCTTTTTTTTGAAATTCCGGCGTGTTTTGATATAGCTGAAACCTTTCTTTCGTTTGAACGAAATATTTTTGAACCAGCACCAAATTCTTTTACAGAGAGAATTTCTGAGCTTTCTTCTAGGCTCAGGTTGTATTTCTCTAAAAGTTTATATTCCGGATAGTCCTGTTTATCATTAAAACATTTAGTAACCAAATCAAAAACAAAAGGGGAGTGTACCCCGTGAAGTTTTATAGAACGGAAGTAGTGTTTTATATAAGATATTATTTGGTACATATTTTAGAAATAAAAAAAGAAATTTCAAAATGCTAAGCACCAAATTCAATTTTCAACTTTAAATTTTTGAACCTGAAACTTTGAACTTGAAACTTGAAACCCTCCTACGCTAAAGCTACGTAGGGCAAAGCCTGAAAACCTATTCCATACCCACATCTTTGCGTCTTTTTGTAAATGCAATTAAAATAACTCCAATGAGTATAAACAAAGCGATGCGATAGATAAAGTCGCCATATTTGACATAAAAGGTAAGTTTCTCATTGAGATAAATAGTTCCTGAGAGCGCACCTTGAGTATTGTAATCCAGTGTTTCGCCCAGCTCGCCGCGTTGGTTGATGAATCCTGATATTCCGGTGTTGGCGCTTCGTGCAATACTGCGCCTGGTTTCTACTGCGCGGAGTTTTGCCAAACTTAGGTGTTGTTTATGACCCTGTGTTTCACCCCACCAGGCATCATTGGTAATGATTGCCAGGAAATTAGCTTCATTACGCACATATCCGGTTACAAACTCTCCATAAACAGACTCATAACAGATGATGGGTCCGGCTGCAAATTGATTGTCTGAGCTTTTAAAAACCCCCCGGTAATCTTGTGTTGTTTTCATTGCGACAGTTCCACCCAAATCCAGCATAATATCACCCAGTAAGGGTTTGATGATACCAACATAAGGAGTACTCTCTACGCCCACAACAAGTTTAGATTTGTGATAAAGGTCCATTTTAGGTTTTGGGCCAATCATAAATGCAGAATTGTATGTGTTGTAAAACAAGCCGTTATCAAACATATTGGTTTGAAGGGTTGCTTGTTTGGGGTCGTCAAATACCTTAAAAAGAGAAACACCCGAAAGAAAATTCAGATTGGGATACTTAACAAGGTAATCTCTTATGCTTTGTGTGGTGCTCCCGGTTTCAAAAATCTCTATGCGTTCATTGTCTGCAAAAACCGTTTCGGGTGAGATGACAAAATGTGTCTCTTGAGTAACTTTTGTATCAGCGAGTTTAAATAACAGAGTTGCTATTTCGTCATTAGATACGTTGTATTTTTCAGAATAAGGGTCAATGTTGGGTTGCAAAACCACCACATTTACAGTCTCTCCTGTTTCTTCATAAGAATAATACATCGCTAATGAAATGAGGATGGGAATAAGTATATACAACCCCGTTTTAATGCTTCCGCGATAGAGAATGGCTTTGTCATTAAACTCGTTGTACAAAATATAACTTTTGAACACTCCCAGATTAACAATCCAGACCCAAAGTGTGCCGCCAAACGTGCCGGTAAATTCATACCACTGCACCCAGCTTATAAAATCTGAAAATCCATTCCCCAGGTTGAGCCAAGGCCAGGAAAAATCCCAATTGAGATGCATTTTTTCGAAGCAAATCCATAGAGCGGTCAGAAAAATAGTGGAGATAAAAAAGGTGGTTTTTTTGGCGAAATGATGGTAAATGACAATCACCAATGCCATCAATAATGAGTTGACAGTTATCGCAAAAAGGGCTCCAAACTCTGAGGAAAACCAGAGCCAGTTTGTTTTAATGATGTTCCAGGTGAGAAAAGCGATGTATGCAAATAAGAGAACCCGCCAGCCTTTTCGCTTGAGCGTTGAAAGCCTTATTTCCCTTTCGAGAATGAGTAGTGGAACAAACCCAAAAAAAAGCAATAAAGGAAATCCCCAGGTGGGCCAGCCGAACGATAAAATGATGCCGGAAGCAATTGCAAGTGCCAGATGTCTCATAGATGGAGGTCTTTTTTATAAGATGCAAAGATACTTAGAAGTTTCCGGTTTCCGGTTTCAGGTTTCAGGTTTCAGGTTTCAGGTTTTGCTTCGCTCGTGTGAGGTTTTGCTTCGCACAGTTCGCTTCGCTCGTGTCAGGTTTCAGGTCATTCTGAGCACTCACCACTCACAAACTCACCACTAATTAGCCACCTCACTAATAAACTTTATGCGATACAGGCGTAACTCTTCTTCTTCATAATCGCCGTCAAATTCTTTTAAGGCATCTTCAATCTTATCGGTTTCTGCTTCCAAGAAGTAATCGTGAATTTCTTCCTGTTGTTCTTCGTCAAGGATTTCATCAAGATAGTAGCTGATATTAATTTTGGTCCCACTATATACAATGGCTTCCATTTCTTTAATAAATTCATCCATCGAGAGCCCTTTAGCTTTTGCTATATCGGGAAGTTGAAGTTTTCTATCTACATTTTGGATGATGTATAACTTTAACGCACTGTTTGATCCTGTTGTTTTCACAATCAAGTCATCGGGTCTTTCAATGTCATTTTCTTCTACATATCGGTTGATGAGGTCAACAAATGTTTTTCCATATTTTTTAGCTTTGCCTTCACCCACACCGTGAACATTGGAAAGCTCATCAATGGAGCCGGGATATTTGAGAGACATATCCTCAAGTGATGGATCCTGAAAAATAACAAAAGGGGGTAAATCAAGTTTGTGTGCTAATTTTTTTCGTTCTTCTTTGAGAAGTTTAAAAAGTTTTTCATCTGCAACTGCTCCTCCTTTTTGCTGGGAAATAATAGCATCGTCATTGGCTTCTTTAAAGGAGTGGTCCTCTGTCATCATAAAAGATTGAGGATTTTTCAGGTAATTTTCTCCACTTTCAGAGAGCTTTATAACGCCATAGGTTTCTATGTCTTTTGTGAGCATTCCGCTTACCAATACCTGTCGCAAAAGTGCCATCCAATACTCGGGCTCTTTGTCTTTACCAATACCAAAAAAGGGCTGTGTATCGAGGCGATGTGAACTTATCAACGCGCTTATTTTACCTATAAGAATTTGAACAATCGCTTTTGATTTGTATTGTTGATTGGTTTCTTTGATGACATTAAGGAGTTTTACAACATTATCTTTGGCTTCGTGTTGTTTTTTTGGATTCCGCATATTGTCATCCATATCACCGCCTTCGCCGGTTTCATTGTCAAATTCTTCTCCAAAATAATGGAGTATAAATTTTCTGCGTGATATTGATGTTTCGGCATAAGCGACCACTTCCTGTAAAAGAGCATGTCCAATTTCTTGTTCAGCAACAGGCTTGCCGCTCATAAATTTTTCAAGTTTTTCAATGTCCTTATAGGAGTAGAAAGCGAGGCAATGGCCTTCACCACCGTCTCTTCCGGCGCGACCGGTTTCCTGATAGTAACTTTCTATACTTTTGGGTATGTCGTGGTGAATTACAAATCGCACATCGGGTTTGTCGATTCCCATTCCAAAAGCAATGGTTGCAACGACCACATCTGTATCTTCCATAAGAAACATGTCTTGATGTCTTACCCGGGTTTTGGGGTCAAGACCAGCGTGATAGGGTATTGCTTTAACTCCGTTTACCTGAAGGGTTTGTGCAAGCTCTTCAACGCGTTTGCGACTCAGGCAATAAACGATACCGCTTTTGCCTTCATTTTGTTTTATAAACCGAATGATATCTGCATCTACATTTTTTGTTTTGGGACGCACTTCATAATAAAGATTGGGGCGGTTGAAGGAGGCTTTATAAGTTTTTGCATCCTGAATGTTTAAGTTTTTAAGAATGTCCTCCTGTACCTTGGGAGTTGCAGTAGCTGTGAGTGCTACAATGGAAATGTTGTCGCCAATTCGCTCGATGATGGACTTTAAATTTCTGTACTCAGGTCTAAAGTCATGTCCCCATTCGCTAATACAATGCGCCTCATCAATTGCCAAAAATGAGATAGGTACACTGCGCAAAAATGCCACATTCTCTTCTTTAGTTAATGACTCGGGTGCTACATAAAGCAATTTTGTCACACCATCAACGATGTCTTTTTTGACTTGTTTGATTTCAGTTTTGTTCAAGGAGGAATTCAAAACGTGGGCAATCCCTGTTTCAGAGGAATTTGCTCTGAGGAAATCTACTTGGTTTTTCATTAATGCAATCAGGGGAGAAACAACGATAGCTGTACCTTCTGCAATGAGTGCCGGAAGCTGGTAGCACAACGACTTACCACCACCTGTGGGCATAATGACAAAAGTGTTTTCATTGTTGACAACACTTTTGACAACCTCTTCCTGCAAGCCTTTAAAAGTGGAAAATCCAAAATACTTTTTTAGGGCTGCGTGTATGTCAATTTCATTCACTTACTATAATTATTTTATCTACATTTGTACTCTAAATATAGTAATTCTTTTAGAAGCTACAAACCAAAAAAACTGTTAAGTTTTGCAAAGTCATCAAAAAATTATTTCCATTGCCCGACAAACGATTGAAACTGAAAGTAGAGCCATTGCTAATCTTGCTAATTTAGTGGACGATGAGTTTGCTCAAGCTGTTGAATATGTGTTCAATTCGGGGGGTAGGGTCATTATTACAGGAATTGGAAAAAGTGCCAACATTGCTACAAAAATTGTTGCCACATTAAATTCAACAGGTACACCCTCTGCTTTTATGCATGCCGCCGATGCCATTCACGGCGATTTGGGAACCATACAACCAGAAGATAGTGTGATATGCATCTCAAAAAGTGGCAACACACCAGAGATTAAGGTTCTGGTCCCGCTTATCAAATCGTTGGGAAATAAACTTATTGCCATAACTTCAAACAAGGAATCTTTTTTAGGGAAAAAAGCAGACTATGTGTTGAATGCTTTTGTTGAAAAAGAAGCGTGTCCTAATAATTTGGCACCTACAGCCAGCACCACAGCGCAACTTGTTATTGGCGATGCCTTTGCCATGTGCTTGCTTGATTTGCGAGGTTTCTCAAGTAAAGACTTTGCACGCTTTCACCCGGGAGGTTCCCTTGGGAAAAAGCTGTACTTAAGAGTTTCAGATTTATGTGAAAGTAATGAAAAACCAGAAGTGTTTTTAGATTCGAGTATAAAGCAAGTTATCGTTGAAATTTCGGAAAAAATGCTCGGAGTAACAGCGGTAGTTGAGAATGAAAAAATCATGGGTATTATAACTGATGGCGACCTGCGCCGAATGCTCTCTAAAACGGATGACATTAGCAGTTTAAAAGCCCGTGATATTATGACTAAAAACCCTAAAAGCATTGAAGCCCAGGCTATGGCAGTTAAGGCTATGGAATTGATGGACAATCACGGTATTTCTCAGCTTCTAGTTGAAGAAAACGGAAAGTACAAAGGCGTTCTCCACATTCACAACCTTATTAAAGAAGGAATCATTTAATGGCAGCCCGAAAAAAGAAAAATCCCAATGCAGAGATGTCGTTTCTCGACCATCTGGAAGACTTACGGTGGCATCTCATAAGAGCCACGATGAGTATTGTCATTATTGGAATGGTGGCTTTTCTGGCGAAAGATTTTATTTTTGATGTTATCATTTTTGGACCTAAAAGTGCAGACTTTGTAACCTATAGGGTTTTGTGTGATATTGCGCAGTATGTGGGTCTACAAGACAGCTTTTGTTTTGATGAGTTGCCTTTTAGAATTCAGAGCAGGACGATGGCAGGGCAATTTTCAGCACACATCTGGACTTCAATAACTGCCGGATTTGTCATTGCATTTCCATATGTGATCTATGAATTCTGGAAATTTGTGAGTCCGGGTTTATTGCAAAATGAACGAAGTACCGCCAGAGGTTTTATTTTAATCTCCTCGTTGTTATTTTTTATAGGAGTACTTTTTGGTTACTATGTAATTACCCCTTTATCAATCAATTTTTTGGGGAGCTATCAAGTGAGTGGCGAAGTATTTAATGATTTTGACCTGAGTAGTTACATTGGTCTTGTGCGCTCTTCTGTCGTTGCCTCAGGCTTAATTTTTGAATTGCCCATTATCATTTACTTTCTCACTAAAATAGGCTTGGTTACACCCGAGGGGCTAAAAAAATACCGAAAAATAGGCCTCGTGGTGGTCCTTATCATTTCGGCAATCATAACCCCCCCGGATATTGTAAGCCAAATTATTGTAGCAATCCCTATTTTAGTGTTGTATGAAATTAGCATTATTATTTCAAAAGTTGTGGTGAGAAATCAAAAACGAAAAGAAAAAAAGAATAAACTTTAAAATACCAAATACCAAATACCAAATACCATACTTAACGGAACTATTTGCTATTAAATAAATTAAAGCCGTAAAATTTTACGGTTCAAACCTAAAAAAAATTTGGAATCCAATGTCAAAGAACAAAGTAGAGGAATTCAACAGTTATCGCGAAAAAATGAATGAAAAGCTTTTGAGCGATAACAATAAATTGATAAAGCGTATCTTTAACTTAGATACCAATGCTTACATGGAAGGCGCTTTGGATGTAAAAACCAAAGAATTGCTGGGTCTGGTTGCCTCTGCAGTATTGCGTTGTGATGATTGCATTGCTTACCATTTACAATCTGCACACAAACTGGGCGTTAGTAAAGAAGAGGTCATGGAAACTCTTGGAATTGCCACTCTGGTGGGAGGAACTATTGTGATTCCGCATTTGCGAAGGGCTTATGAATTTTGGGAGGCTTTGGAAGAGTAGAATAATTAATTAAAAACCTTGAGTTATAAAATCTTAAGGCAAATTGTGTATGAAACTAAGAGCAGAACATTTAGTCAAATCTTATAAAGGGCGTGATGTGGTAAAAGGCATCAATGTGGAGGTGAACCGTGGTGAAATTGTGGGACTTTTAGGTCCAAACGGCGCCGGTAAAACCACTTCTTTTTACATGATTGTGGGTTTGATAAAACCCAACAAAGGCAAAATTTTTCTAAATGACACTGAAATCACAAAATACCCCATGTATAAACGGGCTCAAAACGGCATTGGATATCTGGCTCAAGAAGCCTCTGTTTTTAGAAAATTGAGTATCGAAGATAATATTTTAAGTGTTTTGCAACTCACAGACCTCTCCAAAGAGGAGCAGCACCAAAGAATGGAATCACTAATTGAAGAGTTTGGCTTGGGACATATTAGAAAAAACCGAGGCGACTTACTTTCAGGAGGAGAGCGTCGCCGCACAGAAATTGCGCGTGCTCTCGCTACAAACCCCTCATTTATCCTTCTGGATGAGCCTTTTGCTGGTGTTGACCCTGTTGCGGTAGAAGACATCCAAAGAATTGTGGCGCAGCTTAAAAATAAAAACATCGGAATTTTAATTACAGACCATAATGTTCAAGAAACCCTCGCCATTACCGATAGAACTTATTTAATGTTTGAGGGAAGTATTCTTAAACACGGTGAACCGGAAGAACTTGCTGCAGATGAGATGGTGAGAAAAGTGTATCTGGGTCAAAACTTTGAACTACGTAAAAAGAAACTGGATTTTAATTCTCTTTAATGCCCTTCTTTTTTCGCCAAGAGCGAAAGTAAAATATACAACAAAATAATCAAGGGCACTGCCATAAACCAAAGTCCTATTAGCAAGACCACGCTCACAATCAAAAAGACATAACGCAACGAGTTTGCCTTAAAACTTTTGGTCTTAAACTTAAGCGAAAACAATTTTAGATTCGCATTTAAAAGATAGCAACTTAAAAGTGTTAAAAAAATAAGCACCCATTTGTTGAGTAAAATGTTTGAGGCGATTTCTGAAGGCTGATATATCAAAATCAATGGTAAACTGAGTATCCAAAGCGCATTTGCAGGAGTGGGCAGTCCAATGAATGAGGAGGTTTGTCTTTCGTCAACATTAAATTTTGCCAATCGGTATGCAGATGCAAGTGTGATGAGTAAGCCTAATAAAGGCAAAAAAACCTCAGAATTTAGTTGTAATGTATTTGATTCCCAAAGGTTTAAAGGAACCGTTTCCTGTGATGCCATATGCAGCATTTGCATCATGATGATTCCCGGAGCCAAACCACTTGTCACAACATCAGCAAGCGAGTCAAGTTCTTTACCAACAGGGCTTTCTACTTTAAAAGCACGTGCGGCAAGTCCGTCAAAAAAGTCAAAGAATATACCCAGAACGACAAAACCCGCTGCCAGGGGCATATTTCCTTGAATGGCAAAAATAACAGCAATGCTTCCAAAAAGTAAGTTGCTGAGTGTTATAAAGTTGGGAATCAATTTTAACATAGAAAGCTTTTTTAGAGTTGTAAAAGTAGGAAACAATTTTCGTCTAAGCATAAAATTAAACAATAACTAGCCTTTTTTGAAGTTAATTAAATTGAATGCGTTGTGACGAGTTCATCGAATTAAAATCTGATATTTGTATCAAATTAAGCCCTTGAAAAAAAAGTTTTTTATTCTGTTATTTTTTTCGGTTCTTTTTGCCTCAGCACAGACAGTTAGAAAATATTCTAATGAGTTTATGAATATTGGTGTTGATGCTGCTGCATTGGGAATGGCAAATGCCGTTACGGCCATCACTTCTGATGTGAATGCAGGTTATTGGAACCCTGCAGGTTTGGTTCAACTAAAAGACAAACAACTTTCCTTAATGCACGCCTCTTATTTTGCAAACATTGCAACTTACAATTATGCCGGTTTTGCTATGCCGCTTGATGATAGAAGTTCTGTGGGGTTTTCTGCAATACGATTTGGTGTGGATGATATTTTAAACACCACACAACTCATCGACCAGCAGGGCAATATAGATTACAACCGCATTAGTCTTTTCTCAACGGCAGATTATGGTTTTACATTTTCTTATGCAAGGAAACTTCCGCTTGACGGGTTAAATTATGGAGTAAACGCAAAAGTTATTAGGAGAGTGATTGGTAAGTTTGCTTCTTCATGGGGATTTGGACTTGACGTGGGAATACAGTTTGAAAAAAAGGACTGGCGATTTGGAATTATGGCCAGAGATATTACGACCACCTACAATATATGGACAATCGATGAAGAAGAGTTTGCCGCAATTCAAGGGGCTGTAGAAGGTCAAAATCAAGAACAGCCCGAATCGACTGAAATAACCATTCCAAAACTTCAAATGGGTGCAGGAAGGCTTTTTGAATTTAGAGGGGACTATACTTTGTTAGCCTCGATGAATCTCAATGTTCGTTTTGCCGAAACAAACGACATCATATCTACAGGAAGTTTTAGTATAGACCCCGCTTTGGGTTTTGAATTTGGTTTTATAGAAATGGTTTTCTTGAGAGCAGGAGTGGGGAACTTTCAAAATGTGCTGCAACTTGACGGAAGTGAAAGTGTAAATTTTCAACCCAATATGGGTGTTGGTTTTAAATATAAAGGCATTCAGGTAGATTATGCACTTACCGATATTGGCGATCAAAGTGTTGCTTTGTATTCCAATGTTTTTTCAGTTAAGGTAGATTGGAATGTATTTCGATAAATTTTATTGATTATAAACAAACCCGCGATGTGGTTTTAAAGCATCTCTCACCGCTGCCATTTGTGTTTTATCAACCACTAAATAGGCAATAGCATGCATCTCAGATAGGGTTTCTGTTCCTGTAAGAGAATTGTTGAGTTGTTCTTTTTCAGCAAATTGATTGAGATGAATTTGGTGATGAGTGGCTGTTTTTTCAGCCTCAGGACCACGAAAATCCCAAATAAGTTTAATGCGTTCAGACATAGGTTTAAGGCTTTGCCCACCATAGCTTAAGCGAAGGTGGGTTTCAAGTTTCAAGTTTCAAGTTTAAAGATTAAGTAAGTCATGGTTGAGAGTTCACATCATCCAGCATCCAGCACCCAACATCCAACAAATCTAAAGTCTATTGTCTCATGTCTGACGTCTATTATCTCATATCTGACGTCTCTGATCTCTTGTCTAAAAATTACTCTTCTACTTCAATGCCCATTTTTGCAAGCACAGCGAGTGTGATATCAAGTTTTGGGTCTAGATAAACAATACTGGAATCGGCACTGGTGTTGAGTATTTGAGTGTAGTTTTGTTCTTTGGCAATAACATCCATTACTTCTGCAATCCTCATATAGAGCGGCCGCTTGAGTTCGTCTTCTTTGATGCGCATCAATTGAATTCCGTTTTGCCTAAATTTTGTGATATCCTCTTCTAGCTCGAAAATAGCGGTTTGCTGTTCTGTTATTTTTTGTTCAGAATAGTTTTCAACATTTTTGTTGTATTCATCAAGTTTTGCTTGATATGCAGTCATTTTTTCCTGTAGTTGTGAGTCGAGCGTTTCTCCATAAGTTTTAAGATCCTTTTGAACCGTTTCAATTTCCGGCATTTTTGAAAGGATAAAATCTACATCAATCGTTCCCAGCTTTGATTGCCCCAGCATAGTGAAAGTGGTAACCAATAGGATTAGTGTAAGAATAAAATTTTTCATTATCTGTGATTTGTTTTTCGACAAAAATAAGTGAAAATTATTTGAAGTGCAATGACGCTTTTCTTTAAAGACTGTTCTCGTTTAATAAATAAAATTCACCCTAAATTCTTTTAAAATTTATTTTAAGTTTTTAAGTGTTTTTATAGTTGACTGTGAAAAATAAATTGAATTTTTTTATTGAATTAATCGAGTTAATATTTTAGGATTATGTTAAGGATAACCGCTTGTTTACCATTTCAATTTTGTTAATTTTGCAGATATTAAAAAAAATTAAACTACCATGAGGCTAAGTACTTTTTTTGTAACTTTTTTTGTGTCAATTTCAGCTTTAACATTTTCGCAAAAAACGGAAAAGAAAATTCTTTTAACCATTGATGATGAGCCGGTTTATTTGGATGAATTTACAAGGGTTTATGAGAAAAATTTAGAAATGGTTCAGGATGAAAATCAAAGAACAAAAGAATCCTATTTGGATTTGTTTGTCAATTACAAGCTTAAAACAAAGGAGGCTTTCTCTCAAGAGCTTCACAAGAATAAAGGCTTTATAAAGGAATATGAGAGTTACAGAAATCAGTTGGCAAACAATTATTTATATGAACAAGACATAACAGAAGAGTTAATGCTTGAGGCCTACGAGCGATTGCAGGAAGAAGTAGATGCCAGCCACATACTCATAAGATTAACCTTAAATTCTACGCCCAAAGATACACTTGAAGCCTACAACAAAATTTTAGATATCAGAGAAAAAGCATTAGCGGGTGAAGATTTTGAGAGTCTTGCAAAGCAATATTCAGAAGAACCCAATGCAAAAGAAAGCGGAGGTTCCTTGGGATACTTTAAAGGTTTGGGGATGGTTTATCCTTTTGAAACCGCTGCATACAATACTCCTGTTGGCGGAATATCTGATGTTATAAGAACGCAATTTGGCTACCATATATTAAAAGTTAATGGACGCAGACCCGTTTCAAATGAAGTTACCGTAGCACATATTATGGTTGCAGATAAAAACGATGGAAACGATGAAACAGCGAAAGAGAGGATTAATGAAATTTTAAACAGAGTAAAGCAAGGTGAAGATTTTGGTGATTTGGCAAGGCAGTTTTCTGAAGACCAGGGTTCTGCAAAAAAAGGAGGAGTACTCAACCGGTTTGGTTCCGGAAGGTTAAATGCTCCAAAATTTGAGGAAGCTTCTTTTAATTTAAAAAATCCCGGAGACGTTTCAGAACCGGTAAAAACAAAGTTTGGATGGCATATCATAAAATTAATAGAAAGACACCCCAAAGAAAGCTTTGAAGAAATTAGAGAAGAATTGTTTCGCAGAGTGAAAAATTCAGATAGATCAAAAGTGATCGTTAAGTCTGTAAATGAAAGCATTAAAGAAAGATACAACTTTCAAGAAGTTGAAAATCCGCTACCTTTCTTCAATAGTTATGTCTCAGATAGCATCACGAAAAGAAACTGGGTAAAAACAAATCACCCCAAACTCAACACGACGGCTTTTAAAATTGGTAATAAAAACTACAAATTTTCCGATTTTGCAGATTTTATTGAAAATACACAAAAAAAGGGAGTGCTTAGTGATTCTAAAGAATTGCAACTTGTTGTTTATTATGAACAATTTCAAGAAAAAATGATAGATGAATTTTTTAAATACAGTCTTGAAGAAGAAAACCAAGAGTTTGCAAATCTCCTTTCAGAATACAGAGACGGTCTCCTTATTTATGATTTAATGCAAAAAAATATCTGGGAACCATCAAAAACCGACTCCATTGGTATGAATACATTTTTTGAAAACAACAGAGATTCTTACATTTGGAATACCAGGGTAAAGGGTTTAATAGCCTCAACTTCAGATAAAAAAATAGCAAATCAAATCAAGAAAATGCTCAGTAAAAATGCGACGATTGATGAGATTAAAAGCACTTTTAACACAGAAGAAGTTGTCAATGTTATTTTAACTGAAGGAACTTTTGAAATGCAAAACTCAATGCTCCCCTTAAACTTTAAAACAACAAAAGGGGTTTCAAAAATTTATGACATTTCAACAGATAAAAGTACGAACTCATCTCAATTCATCGTTGTAAATGTTGAAGAGGTCATTCCACAAACATATAAAGAACTCGATGAGGTAAGAGGTCGTGTAATGAGTGATTATCAGGCGCATCTTGAAAAAGAATGGATGAAAAAACTTCATAAAAAATACAATGTTACTATTGATAAAAGTGTCTTGAACTAATTTCATGAAATTAACATTAACACTATTGATTCTATTTATTTTTACTTCTTGTCATTTTTTTGATAAAGAAGTAGATAAAGAGGCTGTTGCCAGGGTTGGTAGTCATTTTTTATACCGGGATGATATTGAAAAAATTGTGGGACCAGACACCTCCAAAGAAGACAGTATTGCTTTGGTAAATACATTCATTGACAAATGGGCTACTCAAAAATTGCTTTTAGACAGAGCAAAAGTCAATCTTTCTCAGGAAAAACTTAACGCTTATGATGAGCTGGTTGCGAACTATAAAACAGACCTTTATACGAAAGGATATGTTGATATTATTGCCACACAAACACTCAATACAGAAATAAGTGAAAGTGAATTACAAGCCTTTTATGAACAAAACAAGGAAAATTTTCTTTTAAACGAAGATTTGGTTCAATTGCGCTACATACACGTTGGAAAAGAAAACCGAAGTGTAAACGAATTAAAACAACAGCTTTTTAATTTTAACGAAAAAGATATCAAAGCCATCGAAGAAAAATCCATTCAATTTAAAACCATTTCACTAAATGATTCTATTTGGGTTGAAGCACAAACTGTAAAAGATAAAATCGCTGTACTCACAGCAGAAAACTATAACCAATTGTTAAAAAAATCAAATAGATTGGAGTTACAAGATTCTTTAGGAGTATATTTGATTTATGTTAAAGATGTGCTTTCACAAAATGATTTAGCACCACTTTCCTATGTAAAACCCACTATAGAGCAAATTATTCTTAACAAACGAAAACTAGACATCATTAAAAATTTAGAAAAAGATATATTACAGGATGCAATTAGAACAAAGAATTTTGAAGTATTTAACTAAAAATATCAACCTAAGCCTGCTTTTATTCAGCTTAACATTAAGCACTTATGCTCAGGATGAGACCCTCATTATTGACGATAAAAGCAATATCGATAATCAAGTAACCAAAACTACAAAAAATGACACCCTTAAAACTCAAAAGAGGTTTAAAATAGACGGAGTTATTGGAGTTGTGGGAGATTATATCGTTTTGGAAAGCGATATTGACAAAACTTATTTAGAATTGCAACAACAAAGTATCTCTACAGCAGACATAACACGTTGTGAATTATTTGGAAAACTATTGGAAGACAAACTTTATGCACATCATGCCATTCAGGACAGTATAGTAGTATCTGAAGCTGAAATAAACGGCCGACTTGATCAACAAATAGCCTACATGGTTAGTCAGCTTGGGTCTGAAGAAAAAGTATATCAATTCTACAGAAAAAATTCTATGGCAGAAATGCGCAGAGAACTCTTTGAAATCATCAAGTCAAATCAACTTGCAACAATGATGCAGGAAAAAATTTATCAAGACATAGAGGTTACCCCAGAAGAGGTAAGACAATTTTTTCAATCCATACCTGTTGAAGACAGACCCATTTTTGGAGCAGAACTGGAAGTAGCTCAAATTGTTATTGAGCCCGAAATCACACCTGAAGCCAAGCAAAGAGTCATTGATGAGTTAAATGAACACCGAAGAGATGTAGTAGAAAACGGCGCCAGTTTTACAACCAAAGTGGTCCTTTATTCTGATGAACCCGGCGCAGCTTCTAGAGGTGGTCTCATTAGTCTCGACAGAAAAGGCCCATTTGTTAAAGAATTTAAAGATGTCGCTTTTTCCATACAAGAAGGAGAAGTGAGTGAGCCTTTTGAAACTGAGTTTGGTTATCATATTATTTATGTGGAAAGGGTTAGAGGTCAAGAACGGGATGTGAGACACGTTCTTAAAATTCCCAAAGTAGATGAAGCCACCATTCAGCAAGCAAGAGCTAAAATTGACAACATCAGAGAGAAAATTGTGAACGGTGAATTATCCTTTGGAGAAGCAGCACGTTCTGAATCTGATGAAAAAGAAACCAAAAATAACGGAGGCCAATTAATAAACCCTGTAACAGGCGATACACGTTTTGAATTGACAAAAATGGATCCCAACCTAAGTGCTCAGGTATACAACTTGGGAGACGGTGAAATCTCCCCTGTGTATGTGGATGAAGACAGAACCGGCAGAAAACGTTTTAAAATTCTTACCGTCACAAACCGCTTTGAAGAACACGTGGCAGATTATGCTATTGATTATGAAAAAATCAGAGAATTAGCTCTTACTCAAAAACGAATCAAAGCAATAGAAAAATGGCAGGAAGAAAAAATCAGAGAAACATACATCAACATCAATAAAGATTATGCTGATTGTAACTATGCCAATAACTGGATGCAACAATAATCTAAACCTCAAAAAAATAGTTTATAAATATGTCTGATGTAGCTGCTGTAGAACAATTAGTAAAAAAACACAAAGCCTTAAAAACAGAAATTTCAAAAGTCATCATCGGGCAAGATGAGGTCGTAAAGCAGGTGCTACTCGCCATATTTTCAGGAGGACACGCTTTGTTAATTGGTGTTCCGGGATTAGCAAAAACCTTATTGGTTAATACGCTGGCACAAGCACTTGGCCTTGACTTTAAACGCATACAGTTCACACCAGATTTAATGCCCAGCGACATCTTGGGTTCTGAAATTCTTGATGAAAACCGTCAGTTTAAATTTATAAAAGGACCTGTTTTTGCCAATATTATATTAGCAGACGAAATCAACAGAACACCTCCCAAAACTCAAGCCGCACTTTTGGAAGCAATGCAGGAACGGGCCGTCACCATTGCCGGAAACCACTATAATTTAAGCTTACCATACTTTGTTTTGGCAACACAAAACCCCATCGAGCAGGAAGGAACCTATCCACTTCCTGAGGCACAATTAGACCGTTTTATGTTTGCCATCAATTTGGAATACCCTTCTTTTTCTGAAGAGGTTGACATTGTTAAAGCCACCACAACAGATATCACAGCAACAGTAAATCCTTTGTTTAATGCGCAGGAAATTATCGATTTTCAGCAATTAATTCGCAGAATACCGGTAGCAGATAATGTGATAGAATATGCCGTTCAACTGGTGAGCAAAACACGACCAAAATCTTCTGAAGCTCCAGAGCTCGTGAAAAATTACATCGATTGGGGAGCCGGCCCCCGTGCTTCACAAAACTTGATATTAGCTGCCAAGACAAACGCAGCTCTCAACGGTAAATTTTCACCGGATATAGCAGATGTAAAAGCAGTAGCAATAGGAATCCTCAGACACAGAATGATTAAAAACTACAAAGCCGAGGCAGAAGGTTTGACCATTGAGACAATTATTGAGAGTTTGTATTAAAACCCAAAATATTTCTATTTTCATTTTCCGTATATTCGTTTTCAATTAAAAGTGATTTCTTGAAAATAGAGTATCAACAGCGCATTTTTGGATTGGATGTCATGAGAGCAGCAGCTATTTTGTTTGTTGTTTTCTCACATGCATTGTGGATTTTTCCTGAGGCAACAGGTGTCCTGGTTGACTTACTCAGATTAATGGGGGTAATGGGTGTCGAGATTTTTTTTGTACTCAGTGGGTTCCTCATAGGCAGAATACTTTTTCGCATCTTCACAAAAGATAGCTTTAAAACAAAGGATTTAAACTATTTTTTAATACGTCGGTGGTTTCGCACTCTGCCAAACTATTATTTAGCTCTTTTAATAAACATTTGTATCGTCTTTTATTTTGGCAGAGAGCGTCCAGATTCATTATGGAGCTATTTTTTCTTCCTTCAAAACGCTGTTGACGGAATGGATCTGTTTTTTACTGAATCCTGGAGTTTACCCGTTGAAGAGTTTGCTTATATAATATGCCCTTTTCTTTTTTATTTAGCATTATTATTCCGGTTTACTATTTCAAAAGAAATGCTTTTCCTTTGGATTACTCTGTTCATTATAGGATTTTTTATTTCGACAAAAGTAATTTACAATCACAATGCGCCAATAGGTGATATGACCTACTGGAATATCAACCTCAAAGCGGTTGTTTTATACCGCATTGACGCCATATATTATGGAGTTTTAGCAGCTTATATCTCTTTAACAAAGCCAAAAGTCTGGAACTTAAAATCTAAACAACTATTATTATTAGGCTTCATACTTTTTATAACTTTACACTACATCATTGGTGTTAAACAATTAACGATAGAAAAATACCCATTTTTGTGGAATGTATTCTACTTGCCTTTTTGTTCTATTTGCATTGCCTTATCACTACCATTTTTATCAAAGTGGAAAACTTCACCCAACATCTTATTAAAACCCATCACATTGATAAGCTTGATTTCTTATGGAATGTACTTGTTACATTACTCCATTATACTTCAATTGATGCGGTATTTTAAACCCATTGAAAATTTACAGTTTGACGATAAAATTATTTTTGTAGCTGTTTACCTTATTCTAACACTTGTATTATCATATGTTCTGTATCGGGTTTATGAAAAACCCATCATGGATATAAGAGACAAACCCTTCTTTAAAAAGCGATTCTCAAAAATTTAAATTAGCAAGTTGTTAATTTTATATACTTAATTTTGTAGATTAAGTAATATTATACATTAAAAATTACTTTTAATTGATTATAATTCACTAAAAATCCAATTTCTTTAATGATTTTTAAATTAACCATCTTTTTTGTAAATTTGCAAATATTGTAATTGCTGGTAAAGCAATGCGTCTTAAACCTTAATCTTAAACACCAAAACTATGGCCTTTGATATCGACATGATTAAAAAAGTGTATGCCACTATGGACGAGCGTGTAAACAAAGCACGTCAAATCGTTGGAAAACCCCTTACACTTACAGAAAAAATACTCTACTCTCACCTCTGGGATGGAACGCCCTCAAAAGCGTTTACAAGAGGCAAGGATTATGTCGATTTTGCGCCCGATAGAATTGCATGTCAGGATGCTACAGCCCAAATGGCCTTGCTTCAATTTATGCAGGCCGGTAAAGATAAAGTTGCAGTGCCAACCACAGTGCATTGTGATCACTTAATACAAGCAAAATCAGGTGCATTTGAAGATTTAAAAAGAGCCAATGACAGCAGTAAAGAAGTTTTTGATTTTCTGGAATCAGTTTCAAATAAATACGGAATTGGTTTTTGGAAACCCGGAGCTGGAATCATCCACCAAGTTGTTTTAGAAAATTATGCCTTCCCCGGTGGTATGATGATCGGGACAGATTCTCACACGGTGAATGCCGGTGGTCTCGGTATGGTGGCCGTGGGCGTTGGCGGAGCAGATGCTGTTGATGTTATGGCTGGAATGCCTTGGGAATTAAAATTTCCGAAGTTAATAGGAGTAAAATTAACCGGAAATCTCAATGGCTGGACCGCGTCAAAAGATGTCATTCTTAAAGTAGCAGGTATCCTTACCGTAAAAGGAGGAACCGGAGCTATTTTGGAATATTTTGGTGACGGTGCCTTAAACCTTTCGTGTACCGGAAAAGGAACTATCTGTAATATGGGTGCCGAAATTGGAGCCACCACATCCACCTTTGGTTATGATGATGCGATGGAACGCTTCCTGAGAGCCACAGACAGAAATGACATAGCAGACGAAGCAAACAAAATAAGACCACACCTCACCGGCGACCCGGAAGTTTATGCAAACCCTGAGCAGTATTTTGACCAGGTAATTGAAATCAATCTTGACGAATTACGCCCCCATCTCAACGGTCCATTCACTCCAGATTTGGCGACACCCGTTGGTGAACTTGGCAAAAAAGCCAGAGAAAACGACTGGCCCATCAAAGTAGAATGGGGACTCATCGGTTCATGTACAAACAGTTCTTATGAAGATTTAACCCGTGCCGCATCGATTGCTAAACAAGCTGTGGATAAAAAGCTTAAAGCGAAATCTGATTTTGGAATAAATCCCGGTTCAGAACAAATACGTTACACCGCAGAACGCGACGGAATCTTAAAAATATTTGAAGACCTCAACGCCACCATTTTCACTAATGCCTGTGGGCCTTGTATTGGGCAGTGGGACCGAAGCGATATGAAAGGTGATGAGAAAAATACCATCGTGCACTCTTTCAACAGAAACTTTTCAAAAAGAGCCGATGGCAACCCAAACACTCACGCTTTTGTTGGCTCTCCCGAAATGGTCGCTGCAATCGCTATTTCAGGCCGGCTCGACTTTGACCCGATGAACGACAAGCTCATCAATGAAGATGGTGAAGAAGTTATGCTAGAAATGCCAGAGGGAATCGAGTTGCCTCCATTAGGTTTTGATGTAAAAGAAAACGGCTACCTGGCACCCACAGAAAACGGAGGAGATGTTGAAGTAAAAGTAAGCAAAACCTCAGAAAGGCTTCAAATATTAGACCCATTTTTGCCTTGGGACGGTAAAAACTTAGAAGGTGCAAAGCTTTTGATTAAAGCCTTTGGTAAATGTACTACAGACCATATTTCAATGGCAGGTCCCTGGTTGAGATACAGAGGACATCTTGATAATATTGCAAACAATACCTTGATTGGAGCTGTCAATGCCTTTAACCAAAAGACAAATTTTGTAAAGAGCCAATTAACCGGTGAATATGGAGGCGTGCCAGACGTGCAACGCGAATATAAAAAAGCAGGAATACCTACCGTGGTGGTAGGCGATCACAACTATGGCGAAGGCTCTTCTCGAGAACACGCAGCCATGCAACCCCGTCACCTGGGCGTGCGAGTGGTATTGGTAAAATCATTTGCCCGCATTCACGAAACCAATCTAAAAAAACAAGGAATGCTCGCTTTAACTTTTGCAAACGAAGCAGATTATGATTTGATTCAAGAAGATGATACCTTCAACTTTATCGACTTAAAAGATTTTGCACCAGACAAACAAATCACAATTGAGCTTCTACACAAAGATGGAAGTAAAGCCGTCATCAAAACAAACCATACCTACAACAATGCACAAATTGAATGGTTTAAAGAAGGCTCTGCATTGAATTTGATTAAAAAACAGAACGCTTCATAAATTAGTGCTACATATAATTTATAATAAAGACTATCTTTAAGGTAGTCTTTGTTTTTTGTGTATTTTTATAAATCATTTTTAAAAAATTAAATTCAATGTATGTAGTTATCATTTCACTTGTTATTCTAACCATTGTTTATTTTGTGTATATCTACAACACCCTTATCAAGTTGCGAAATATGGTCAATGAGGCCTGGAGCGGTATCGATGTGCAATTACAAAAACGTCATGATTTGATTCCCAATATTGTAAAAGTGGTACAAGGTTATGCTTCGCACGAAAAAAATCTTTTTGAAAGCATCACAGAATTGCGCACCCGCGGAATCAACGCCGACAATATAAAAGACCAAGAGGCGGCAGAAGTAGGACTTTCAAAAGCATTGGGAAATCTTTTTGTAGTGGTAGAAAATTATCCTGAATTGAAAGCAAATAAGAATTTTCTAGAGCTTCAGCGGGATCTTTCAGCAGTAGAAAATGACTTGCAACGCGCCAGAAGATACTATAATGGTAGCGTGAGAAACTACAACATCCTTATAGAGCAGTTTCCATCTATGTTTGTTGCAAAAGCTGCCAATCACAAACAACGAGACTTTTTTGATATTAAAAACGAAACGGAAAGGGCAGCTCCCGAAGTTAATTTCTAAAACCCAATCTTATGAAATTATTATTTTCTTTCCTATTTAGTTGGTTTTTCATTACATTAAGTTATTCTCAGGAACGCATTATTTCTTACGATACTCATATCAAAGTAGAAGAATCGGGTGATTTATTGGTAAGGGAAGATATTACTGTAAAGGCAGAAGGCAATCAAATCAAACGCGGCATATTTCGCACATTTCCCACCAAATACAAAGATAAAGTGGGAACCCGTTTTAATGTTGATTTTGAAGTAGTTGATGTGTTGAGAGATGGAAACAAAGAACCCTTTTTTACCGAAAAACAAAACAATGGAGTTGTGGTTTACATTGGGGATAAAAACAAATTTTTATCCACGGGCACTTACACCTATTCATTGATTTACAGAACAACAAGACAGATTGGTTTTTTTAAAGATTTTGACGAATTGTATTTTAACGCCATTGGAGGTGATTGGGCATTTACTATTGAAAAAGCAACTGTATTAGTTGAATTGCCTGAAGGTGCAGAAGTGATACAACTCGATGCATTTTCAGGTTTTCAGGGAACAACTACTTGTGATTGTGAATTGGTGTCCGGTGAAAACCGCATAAAAATTGAAACCACCCGTACTTTATACCCTAGAGAGCAACTCACCATTGCTGTTGCCTGGCCCAAAGGTTTGGTAAAAGAGCCCACCACGGCAGAAAAATGGATGTATTTTTTTAAAAGCAATTTTCATGTTTTATTTTCTCTGTTGGGCTTGCTACTCGTAACATTTATTTATTATCGAGCGTGGAAAAAAGTGGGTGTCGATCCGCCAAAAGGGACAATTTTTCCACAATATGACCCGCCGGAAGGATTTAGCCCGGCTGATTGTGCCATATTACAAAAACTTAAATTTACACAGAGAGCTGTCTCTTCAGCGATTGTTAATATGGCAGTCAAGGGACACATAAAAATCACATACGATAAGAAAAAATATACGCTCAAAAGAATCACTGACGATTATTCCATGCTTACTGATGAAGAAAGTGCCCTATCCAAAGTGTTGTTTGCAAACCAAGTTGAAATTGATTTAGATAATAAAAAACATCACATATTTTCAACAGGAAAAATGAAGGCTTACAGCGTCATTAAGAAAAAATTAAAACCCACTTATTTTAGTTTTAATCACAATCATTTAGGCAAAGGAATTTTGGCATCAGTTATACTGGTGGTAGTTGCTTTTATTTTGTCACCATCGCCGGCGATTCCCATTTTGTTGATGATACTTTTGGTTATTTTGGTAGCCATTTTTACTTATTTAATCAAAGCACCCACTGTCTTAGGCAGGAAAATAATGGATGACATTGAAGGCTTTAAAATGTATCTTTCTGTTGCAGAACAAAAACAACTCGACAGCCTGCACGAACCTGAGATGACCGTTGAGCGATTTGAATCATTGTTGCCTTATGCAATTGCACTGGGAGTTGAAAACCAGTGGGGGAAGAAATTTGAAAACTCGTTATCTAAATCGCTTCAAAAAACTAAAAGTTATAATCCATCTTGGTACTCTGGCGCTGCAGCAGGTATGGCATTTTCGCCGGCAAAGTTTAGTAGTGATATGGGAAGAAGTTTTTCATCTGCTATTTCATCTGCATCCACACCTCCCGGAAGTTCATCGGGTAGCGGAGGAGGAGGTTCCTCAGGCGGCGGCGGTGGTGGCGGCGGCGGTGGCGGCTGGTAAAACTACATGTCTTGCGGCATCGAGCTCAGCACTTCAGAGGCTATTTTCCAACGGTTGTTTTCTCTTACTAAGGTAAGTAATGTTATACCGGTATCTTGAATCATTCCCTGCGGGGTGTTGAAAGAGACAGTAAATTCACCTAAAACTGAGGTCATATCACCACCTTCACTAATTTCAACATTCAGCGTGTTGATATCTAGTTTAAAATCCTCCAGTTCGGTAGTGGTTTTATAGTTTTCGCGCAAAGCGTCATGACCCTGAATGTGTTGTGATTGAGGAAGCTTGAGTTTGCCGTTGGCAGTAAACCTTTTCACCAAGCCTTCCACGTCTTTTTCTTTCATAAGTTTTTTTGTTAATACAAATAGTTCTTCAATTTCGGCTTTGAGGCGTTCACTGTCAACAACTTCTTTTTTGTGAGCTTGGGGTTCCGGGCAGGGATTGTTGTTGCAGGAGAACATAAATAGCAACAGTAGAACAGGTAAGATTAATTTTGTCATAATTTTCATAATGTGCTGGTTATTTGCTAATTAAGTATGAAGATATAAAAAATACCATTGAAGTGCTGTGTTTTTTTTATAACAAATTTGAGTTTATTTATTTGATGGTTATAAAGCTTGGTAGTTTCTAAAAAGTGGTGCTCTTTTGTTTGTATGATTCATATTTAAATCGCTATTTTTGCACAAAATTTAAAAAAAGAAAAATGGCAACAAACAGAACATTTACTATGCTTAAGCCTGACAGTGTTGAAAAAGGACACATAGGGGCAATACTACAAATGATTAACAAGGCAGGATTTCGCATTGTGGCAATGAAATTAACTCACATGACCACGGCAGATGCAAAAGCGTTTTATGCAGTACACAGTGAACGTCCATTTTATGGCGAACTTGTGGAATATATGACAAGAGGACCCATTGTTGCCGCTATTCTTGAAAAAGAAAATGCAGTAGAAGATTTTAGAACATTGATTGGCGCTACAAACCCGGCAGATGCTGCTGAAGGAACCATCAGAAAATTGTATGCTACGTCCATTGGCGAAAATGCCGTTCACGGAAGCGACAGTGATGAAAATGCAGCTATTGAAGGTGCTTTTCATTTCTCAGGAAGAGAGATGTTTTAGTAAAACACAATCATACACACTAAAAAGCCGCTTTGAAAAAGGCGGCTTTTTTTATCTCAGTATAAGCTCTTTGATCACTTCACTGCCCAACTCTTCATTCATCAATTTGATAATTTTTTGTTTGCCATAAGACAACTCCTCTCGCAACACACTCGAGCTGAGCTGCACATATAGTTTTTCACGATCGAGTTTCACTTGTGTGGTATATTGTACAATTGCAGGGCCCATCAATCCATTCCAGGCATCCACCACCTGAACTTGCTTAAGCCCTTTGTCAAGCTTGTTTGATTGGACAAATTCTTTAAGGACATCTGCTATGGAAAGTTCTTCTGCGTTTCGTTTTTTCATTCAGATATGTTTAATTGCTCAAATCGGTTGTATCTGTAAATCAGATCCTCTTCATTTTTGAGAACCAGTTGGTTTTCATCGGCTTTTACAACGGTTTCTTTCCAGTTGTGAAAAGGGGTGGAGTAATATAAAACCACTTGACTGTCTTCTACTTTAACTTCGATAGCTTCCGCATCTTCTGTGATGTGAAAACTGCCGTCGAGTTGAGGTGCTACTTTTTTTCTAAAACCTTTTCGGTCTGTGATTTCGATAAAATCAACAAGCATATTTATGGAATAGGTTTTGGTTTCGCCATTAGGCAAAGTTACTTCTTCAATTTCCCAATAACCGTTGAGGGATTCAATTTGTTGCGCTGTGTTTTCTTGTTTACACGAAAGAGCAAACAGAAACAAGCAACTAAGCAGGAGTGTATAGACTATTTTATTTCGCGTAAGCATACTAAAAAAAGTTTTAACCAAAGTTAATCATTTAAAGAGGAAGACCTAGTCTAACTGAAACATTTTATAGGTCTGATGCACTTTTTTTACAATGGCTTCTGTGCGTTCAGGGTGGGTGTCACTAATAAACAGTTGACCAAAGTTTTCCCTTTCTACCAGCGTGATGATTTGTTCTACCCGGCTTTCATCCAGTTTGTCAAAAATATCATCGAGGAGCAAGATGGGGTTCACATTGCTTAGCGCTTTTAAAAAGTCAAATTGAGCCAGTTTTAATGCGATGAGATAGGATTTCTGCTGTCCCTGCGAACCAAATTTTTTGATGGGATGACCGTCAATTTCAAAATTCAAATCGTCTTTGTGAATCCCCACAGAGGTGTATTGCAGGGCTTTGTCTTTGGAGTAGTTATTTTGCAATAAGGTTAATAAGTCTTGCTCCTCGAGTTGACTTTTATAGACAAGGTGAACGGTTTCCTTACCGTGGGTTATGGATTGGTGTCTTTTATTGAAAATGGGAATAAAGGTATCGATAAATGACCTGCGTTTTTCAAAAATAAGGTTACCCAATTCGTTCATTTGTGAGTTGTAGATGTCCAGGGTATCCTTATTGCTGGTGTTGTTTGCGGCAAAATACTTCAGCAAGGCATTGCGCTGAGCAAGCACTTTATTATAAGCAATTAAGTTGTTGAGGTATTTTGAGTCCCCCTGCGAAATGACACCATCAACAAATTTTCTACGGGTATCGCTGCCTTCAGTAATCAAATCACGGTCTGCCGGTGAGATGATTACTAACGGAAGAAAACCCACGTGGTCTGCAAACTTTTCATATTCCTTACCGTTGCGTTTTATGATTTTTTTTTGACCCCGTTTAGCGCTTACAATGATGCGTTCCACTTTGGAGTCTTTTTGATAAGTTCCATCGACCACAAAAAAATCGGCATTGTGGTTGATGTTTTGAGTGGTAATTGGGTTGAAATAACTTTTTCCAAAAGAAAGGTGATAAATGGCATCAAGCACATTGGTTTTTCCAACGCCATTGTTGCCCACAAAACAGTTTATTTTGTGATCCAATTCAAAATTTATGGCTTCAAAATTTTTATAATTGAGTAGTGAAAGCGTTTTTAAATGCATAAGTAACTGAAAACGTGATTCTTGAATTCTATTTTTTTGGGCTTTACCCCCATCAAAAGAATGTGCAAATTATTGAAAAATAACAAATATTTTAGCTTTTAAATTATAATAAAAATTTTATTTTTGCCCTTCACTAAAGAATTATTATGGCAACATATAAAAAGAGAGGGCACAAGCCAAAAACCAAAGAAGAGAGAAAAGCAGCAATTGAGCAGGAGAGCACAACTGCAGAGGTATTTAACACTCTTGATGAGAGAGCGTCAAAGACGGAAGAATGGGTTTTTAAAAATCAAAAGTATATTTTTATACTCATTGGTGCTGTTGCTGTTGTAGTTTTGGGGTATCTTGCTTACAATCAATACATCGTTAAGCCAAAGGAGCTAGAAGCTTCCAATGAGATGTATCAAGCTCAGGTTTACTGGGAGCAAGCTTTGAATGCACCACAAAAAGATTCTTTGTTTAACCTTGCATTAAACGGCGGACAAGGAAAGTATGGTTTTCTTGACATTATAGAAAACTACAGTGGCACAGATGCAGCAAACATCTCCAGATACTATGCAGGTATCGCCTATATGAATACCAGAAATTACAAAGAGGCAATAAGCCACTTAGACAAGTTTAAACCCAAAGATGAAATGTTGGGTCCCATAGCAAAAGGGAACATAGGAGATGCATTTGTTCAATTGGGACAAAATGAAGATGCTTTAAAATATTACAAGCAAGCTGCCTCCCTAAACGAAAATGAATTTACGTCTCCAAAGTATTTATTAAAAGCAGCTTTGGTCGCTTTAGATCTTAATAATTCTAAAGAAGCTTTAACACATTTGAACAAAATCAAAACAGATTTTCCTGAATCACCCGAAGCCAACCAAGTAGATGTTTATATTGGGCAGGCACAGGCTATGAACTAAAGTTAAGTGAACTTGATTTTGTCATTTCAATTTTATATTAATGGCAACGATACATAAAAATTTATCAGATTATGATAAGCAAACCATCCCAAACGCGAAAGACTTTCGGTTTGGGATTGTTGTTTCTGAGTGGAATTCTGAAATAACAGAAAATTTGTTTCAGGGAACATTTGACGCATTGAAAGAACACGGTGCCATCAATGATAACATTGTGCGTTGGAATGTGCCCGGAAGTTTTGAGCTGGTCTATGGTTGTAAAAGAATGACAACTTGTTATGATATGTTGGATGCCGTTATTGCAATTGGCGTTGTTATTCAAGGAGAAACCAAGCATTTTGATTTTGTCTGTGAGGGCGTTACTCAAGGAATTAAAGACCTGAATCTTCAAGGTGATATTCCGGTGATATTTTGTGTTTTGACAGATAATACCTTGCAGCAATCCATTGATAGAAGTGGTGGTAAACACGGAAATAAAGGCACTGAAGCAGCGATAGCAGCCATTAAAATGGCTCAATTGCGTAAAGAATCAAAGCTTTAGCGTTTCAGTTAATTGTTGATTTCAAGTTTAAAACTTTTTGACTATTTCCGATTTTTTTGCTTGGTCTAATTCATTTTTTACTTGTATATTTGTGACTGTTATATTTTATCTCTGAAACTATGTTTGAATTTGATCAATACCTCGGTTTTTTAGCCTTTATGACCATCGTAACCATTGGATTTTGGTTAATGATTTTTTTAATGCTTTTTGTGCCTTATTGGCTTGGGGGTGCTATTATGGAAATGATTAAAGAAAAGCGAGCTGCAAAAAATAAAGACAACTAAATATTTACTATAAATCATACTATATTAAAAAAGGGAGCTCAATTGAGTTCCCTTTTTTTAATTCTATGGTTTTAAATTTAAAATTCACCACCTTCAAAATCATCATCACCATTCCGTTGCCTATTGTTTCGGTCTCTTTGATTTTTTTGCTGATTAAAACGGTAGGTAAAAGAAGCCGTAATTTGTCTTTCTCTCCACTGAAATTCATTATCTGATGTAAAGCCAACTCCTTGAGTAAATGATTTTCGCTTTCTAGAGTTTAGTAAATCACTTACATTTAATGAAATTGTAGCATTGTCGTTAAATAGTTCTTTACTTAATGCCAGATTGATTGAAAATATTCCTTCTGTTTTAGTTTGTGAGTTTTCAGAGGGGCCACTGTAAAACATATTGGTTTGAAAGTCAATTTTTGCAGGTAAACTCACCTTAGAGCTAAATCTGGTAAACCAACTGGTGTTTGTTGCGCTATAATCAATTCCTTCAAAATCTCCATCTGTTTCAAAACGGAAGAAATTAAAGCTTCCATTCATCCTTAACCATTTGGTTGGATTGTAAAGAAATCCTGCTTCAGCACCAATGCGTTGATTTGTTGATAGATTTATAGGTATTGTTCTAACAACTTCAACTCCGTTGATGGTTTGACCGGTTCTTATTTGAACGCGTTCAAAAGCATCGGTTTCATATTGATAATAAATAGAAGAGGTTAAGGTAAATTTTCCAAAACGCTTTAAATATCCTAAATCAAAAGCACTGGCATAAGCCGGGTCCAAATCCGGGTTTCCCTGAAACACATTGGTAACACTTGATCGAGAAGGGAAGGGGTTGATAAACCAGCCTCGAGGACGATTTATCCTGCGGTTATACCCCAATGTTATACTTTCGTTTTCAGCCAGCTCATAAATTAAATTTACCGTGGGAAATAAACCTAAATAATTTTTATCAAAATCGGTGTCTATATCTACTCCAAATACATCTGATAATTCTTCTTCGGTTAATTCAGAAGATAATTTTCCCTTTAGTTGGGTATTTTCAAGCCGTAAACCCAATAAAAATGAAAATTTACCAAATTTATTTCCATATTGACTGTAAAGCGCATTTATATTTTCTGTGTAATCAAAAATATTGGTAAGTAGCTCGTTTAATTCAAAACCTCCGGTATCAAGATTTTCCTCGAAAAGCGAGTAGTCTGTTATTTCATTTTGAAAATCTCCTCGATAGCCTGCTTCAAACTGCGCATTTTCTCCTATTGGTAAAATATAATCTACTTGAATTAAATACTCTTTTTGGTCCTCTTTTGTTATAATATCTTCTGAAGGAAAAGCAGAATTGTCGGGAAAAATGTTTTGTTCTGTTATAAATGCATTTTCAGTTTCTGAACTGTTTTCATATTGCAAATCTGCTGTTAGTTGATGACCTTCATCGTTGAACTTGTTCATATAGTTTAAGGAGAATTGGTATCGGGTATCATCTTCGGTTTCCCTTTGTTTTCTGAGTGATTGCTCTGCTAAGTCGCTTCCAATAAATTTTCTTGTATCAGTGCGGGTTTCATCATCGCCATCGCTAACTCTTAAAAATCCGGTGGCTGTAATGGACGAACTCTCTGTTAAATAATATTCAATACCCAAATTGGTATTAAATCCTGTTCGTTTACGATCAAACTCTCTGTCCTCTGAGGTTCTGCTAAAGACTCCGTTTTCAAAAGTGTTGTCAAATTTAGCATTTCCGGGAAACTTTCTGTAACTGTACCCCGAATTATTGAAAATATTAAACTTATTGGTTCTTAGATTTAAATTGGTATTAATCCCGTTGTTTGCGGGAATTCCTCCATTGAGTGTTACCGATCCGTTAAAACCCAGTGTTTTTTCTTTTCTAAGAATGATATTTAAAATACCGGCAGTACCTTCAGCGTCATAGCGTGCTGAAGGACTAGTAATCACTTCAACGCGTTCGATGGCATCTGCTGGTAATTGTGTCAAGGCATCAGTATCTCCAAAACCGGCAATAGCTGAAGGCTTTCCATTTATTAATATTCTGACGTTTTCATTCCCTCTTAGACTTATGTTTCCTTCAATATCAACAGCAACTGAAGGTACATTGCTTAAAGCATCTCCGACAGTAGCCCCACGGGTGGTTAAATCTTTACCTATATTGTAAATCTTTTTGTCAAGTCGCACTTGAACTTCGGTAGTTTCTGCTCTAATAACGACTTCATCAAGGCTTGCTGCATCTGGCTCAAGTGAAACAGCAGGGAGTTGAGTGTCGTTTGATAAGGCCCTGTTATTGAGGGTTACTTCTTTGAAAGAAATGAACTCAAACTTAATGTCATAAGTTCCTGAGGGTACTCTAAGTTCATAATTACCCTCCAAATCTGTGATACCACCATTCACTAATTGAGCAGTTTCAGAATCTGATAATGAAACGGTCGCAAACTCCAATGGAGTTCCCGTTGATTTATCTATAACTTTTCCTGAAATCGTTATGGTTTTAGATTGAGAAAATAAAAGTGTAGCAGTTAATAGGGTGCTTAAAAGTAGTATTGATTTTTTCATGAATTGCTTTCGTAAGTTAAATTGGTGTATGTGAAACCCTTTGTATGACTGCGAAAATAATACTTGGTTTAAGGACAAATACCTAAATTCTTGTTAAATAAAACCCAATAATTGATAAATAGAAAGGGCTTATTTTACTATCATTGAAAGTGATTGTTGGTTTAAACGAAATCAAATTTATAGAGTAGCAAGGAGAGAATTCCAAAGAGCATAATAAACTTGAGAAGTGATGATAGTTTTCTAAAACTTTCCTTTTTTTCTGCCGAAAAAAGTTTGATGCAAAAATAGAGTAGTGGGCCTATCACTAAAACTAGAAAATAAAGCATAGCGATGGGTTGTCTGTATAAAGAAGCATACATATAAATCAAAATTACTCCTAGAGTTGCGATTCCTAAAACAAAGGCAATGATAGCGGTTCTTTTTCTGCCAATCATGATAGGCAAAGTTGTAAGACCTCCATTTTGATCGCCATTGATGTCTTCTATGTCTTTAATTATTTCGCGCAATAGCGTCAATAAAAAGGCAAAGAAGGCATATTTTATGAGAATGGAAAACACTTCCTGATACAAAATAATATTTTGTGAGGAGATGCTTGGGAAAAGCTCAAATAAACCCACAATGAGAATTGATGTAGCTACAAGAAATGAAATGACAATATTTCCAATCAGCATTATTGATTTTAAATAAGTAGCATAAACATACAACAGTGCAGCCAATAAAATAAAAAGGGCAGAAAAACCGGGAAACCCAATATGGTTTGAAAGGTAAAAACCAATAAAAACACCAGTTGCCGTAAAAAAGAGGTAATAGTTGTAAGCCATTTTTTCAGAAATGTGCTTGCTCACAATTTGTTTATCAGCTTTATTAATAGCATCAATGTTTACATCAAAAATATCATTGATAATGTAGCCTCCTGCTGCGATGCAAAGCGAAGCTAAGACCAGTAAACTAAAATGTATATCTGAAAGTGTAGTCTCCAACTTGAAAGCCTCAAAAAGCACATATTTTATAAGAGATTGAATGAGAATTATAAACAGTAAATTCTTGTATCTTATAAGATTGAGGAGTTGCATATTTAGGAATTGGGTTTTGATTTAATTTACCATTTTAATCCACTCGGGCATCAGGGTTGTTGTTCCATTTTCCCTGGACACGAAGTACTTGCTCAATAACATCTCTTACGCAACCTTTGCCACCTTTTCTATGCGAAATATATTTTGAAATTGCTTTAATTTCGGGAGCTGCATCTTGTGGGCAGGCAGGAAGCCCCACTTGCTGCATCACATACAAATCTGGAATATCGTCACCCATATACAATGCGTTTTCAGGTTTTATTTGATAAACATCAAGATATTCGTCCAGGGTATCTGTCTTGTGTTGTACGCCCAGATGAATGTCTGTAATACCAAGACCACGCAGGCGTTTGCGCACCCCTTCATTGCTTCCGCCGGAAATGATACACACATTGTATCCTTTTTCAACAGCCGTCTTCAATGCATAACCGTCTTTTATATTCATTTTTCGAAGCAATTCGCCATTTGTGGTAACACTCACTGTGCCATCTGTTAAAACGCCATCCACATCAAAAATAAAAGTGGTAATGTGTTGCAAAAATTCTTTATAGCTTTTCTCTTCCATACATTTGTGTGATTGCTTGTGATAAAAGTTTGTACAATTCCTTTTGAATGGGTGTATCCAATAAATCGAGGTGTTTTTTCATGGTAGTTGTGTCATTCCTTTTTGCGGGTCCTGTTTGCATCTCCATTGGAGTATCACGATCAATTTTTGCTGCAGTTTCTTTAATTAAAGGTTTCAAAATTGAAAATGGTAGTTCATTCTTTTCAGTGATTTCATAACCAATGTGGTAAAGATAATTCACAAAATTACATACAAAAACTGCTGCGAGATGCAGGTGTTTCCTTTTTTCAGAATCAATTTCAAAAACGGCACTTGAGATGGTGCGCGCCATTGTTTTTAATGTCTCTATGTCTTTTTTATCAGAAGCTTCAAGGCAAAAGGGTACTTCATTGAAATACACTTTTCGATTTTTTGAGAAGGTTTGTAACGGGTAAAAAACTCCCTGCCTGTTTTTTGGGTTGAGTTCACTTAAAGCCACACTGCCCGAAGTGTGAACCACCAATCGATTTTCAAAAGGTAAAGCATCTGAGATTTGTGACACCGCATCATCTGGAACAGCAATAATATAACAATCTGCTTCTACAAGTTGGTCGAGTTGGGTAGTTTTGCTTCCGCGAAAGCGAATCTCTCTCAATCCTTCCTCACTTCGATTGTAAACTTGAACGACTTCAATTGCTGATACATTTTCAAAAGCAGCAAGCAGGTGTGAACCAATATTTCCGGTACCTAAAATAACAATGCGAATCATTTGGCTAAAATAAGGAAGAAATCTGATTTACAAGCGGGAGAATCCTTATGATTTATAATAGTAAAGACTTCAACTTTAGTTTTTGATTTTAATTTATTCAGAGTTCTATAGTAATTCTTTAGGATTTAATTAATATTTAACTATTTTGAAGTTCTGAAGAGACTTATAAAATGCGTAAAAATCTGTAAATTTGCGTCCAATTTATTTTCCTTTTAAGGGCAGTGCTATGCAAAAAAAAATTGCTTCTATTTTATTTTCGACCAGACTTACCGGAATTCTTTTTATTGTCTTTGCCATTGCGATGGGCGTGGGGACATTTCTGGATGCGCAACAAACTACTTCACCCACACCTTATTCCAGGGTTATGGTTTATAATGCCTGGTGGTTTGAAGCCATAATGGGATTATTTGTCATCAATTTTATTGGAAATATTTTTAGATATCGCTTGCTGCGAAAAGAAAAATGGGCAACGCTGTTAATTCACTTGTCATTTATATTCATCATTCTGGGAGCATTTATTACCAGATACATTGGTTTTGAAGGTGTGATGCCAATTAGAGAGGGTGAGACAGAAAATGTGATGCTGTCTGAAAAAGTGTACTTAACCACAATGATTGACGGTGATTTTGAAATCAACGGCGTTCCACAACGCAGGGTGTTAGAAGAGCAATTGATGCTTTCTGAACGTCTCAAATCAAATTTTAAAATAAAAACCGATTACAACAAACAGCCGGTTACCATTGAGTATGTAAATTATATTAACAATGCTATTGAGACTCTGATTCCTGATGAAACCGGAGAGCCCTATTTGGAGCTGGTTGAAGCAGAAGGAGGCAACCGTCATTCACATTGGCTAAAAGAAGGTCAGGTTTCAAGCATACACGGAGTGTTGTTTGCGGTCAACAATTTTACAGAAGGAGCCATAAACATTCTTGTTGATGAAGAGGAAGGTTATAAAATTCAATCCCCTTTTATGGGTGATTTTATGAGAATGGCCGACCAATTTCAAGGCGAGGTTGTTCAAGATAGTTTGCAGCCGCTGCAATTAAGATCACTTTACCAACTTGCCGGATTGTCATTTGTGTTTCCTCAGCCTTTAACCAAAGGAACGTTTGATTTAGTCAAAGCCACTGAAGATCAACCTTCACAAATGAATGCTTTGATAATTAAGGTGACTGCAAATCAAGAAGCAAAAATTGTTAAAATGCTGGGAGGCCAAGGCTTTGTTCCAAAACCCACAACTGTTAATGTGGGGGGTCTTGATTTTCATTTCAGATATGGGTCTAAAGAAATTGAACTTCCATTTAGCATCACACTCAATGATTTTATCGCAGAAAAATATCCCGGAACAGAAAAAGCTTACTCATCATTTATGAGTAAAGTTACTGTCAACAATCCTGACGAAACTTCTTTTGATTATGATATTTATATGAACCATGTTCTGGATCACAAAGGGTATCGTTTTTTTCAAGCGAGTTTTGACCCTGATGAATTGGGAACTATTCTCTCTGTAAATCACGACTTTTGGGGTACCTGGATCACTTATATTGGTTACATACTACTTTATATAAGTTTAATGGCGATTTGGTTTGATCCCAATTCGCGTTTTGGTGCATTGAAAAAAATGCTTGATAAAGTAAAAACTAAAAAAGCTAAACTGGCAACTCTTGCATTCCTTTTGATGGGAAGCATAGGTATAGCTCAGGATGCTCATCAACATCTGGAAGTGAATGTCGAGCAATTAGACTCTATTATTTTTGCCAATCAGGTGGATAAAGAGCACGCGGCAAAATTTGGAAAACTTCTCATACAAGATGAAGGGGGAAGGATGAAACCCATCAACACTTTTGCTTCAGAACTCCTCAGAAAAGTGAGTAGAAGCGACCATTATAAGGGTCTGGATGCCAACCAGGCATTTTTATCAATGAGTGAATTTCCGCGCATCTGGGTTGAAATACCAATGATTAACTTAAAAAGAGGAAACGATAGCCTCCGCAAAATTATTGGTGTGCCTGTTGAAACTAAAAGTGTTTCTTTAATTAAAATGTTTGACGAGCAGGGGAATAGTAAAATTGGACCCTACCTGGAAGAGGCTTCAAAAAAAGCAACACCCAATCAATATGAGAAAGACCTTTTAAAAACCTATGAAAGCCTTTATTTACTCAATCAAGGATTGAGTGGGAGTATTTTAAGAATATTCCCCATTCCGGGAGATGAAAACAAAACCTGGGTTTCTTTCCCTGAACTTGAATTTGCCGGTATTCAAGGTGCCGATTCACTGTTTACAAGAAATATCCTTCCTCTCTATTTTCAATCTCTTAGAGAAGCAAGAATTTCTGGCGATTATTCAAAACCCAATGAGTACATAGAGAACATAACCAGCTATCAAAAACGCTACGGAAGTGATATTATGCCAACTGAAAAAAGGGTAGAAGCTGAAATTCTCTATAATAAAGTTGATATATTCAACAGGTTGTATAAATATTTTCTATTGATTGGCGTGTTGATGTTTGTTTTTCTAATCATTCAAATTTTAAAAGCTAAAAACAAAACGCTTGATCTCTTGGTTACTATTTGTAAATACATCATTTGGTTTTTCTTTATTTTAATGACTCTTGGATTAATACTCAGGTGGTATGTGAGTGGGCATGCTCCCTGGAGTGATGCTTATGAGTCTGTAATATATGTTGCCTGGGCTACGGTGTTTTTTGGACTTGCTTTTGGCCGAAAGTCAAACCTCACTATTGCGTCAACAGCTTTTGTTGCAGCTATTGTGTTGTGGGTTGCTCATCAAAACTGGATGGACCCTGCAATCACTCCCCTTGTACCGGTATTGGATTCTTATTGGTTGATGATTCACGTTTCTGTGATTGTGGGTAGTTATGGTCCTTTTACCTTAGGGATGATTCTTGGTGTGGTTGCCTTACTTTTGATGATTTTGACCAATGAGAAGAACAAACAAAAAATGGATCTTAATATCAAAGAGATTACTATCATTAGTGAACTTGCTTTGATCCTTGGTATTGGTTTGTTAACCATCGGAAACTTTTTGGGCGGTATGTGGGCCAATGAGAGTTGGGGGCGTTACTGGGGTTGGGACCCTAAAGAAACCTGGGCGCTCATAAGTATAATGGTATATGCTTTTGTGGTGCATATGCGATTGATTCCCGGTTTGAGAAGTCGCTGGTTTTACAATGTGATGGCTGTTCTTGCTTTTGCCTCGATTATGATGACCTATTTTGGCGTAAACTTTTACCTGGTTGGGTTGCATTCCTATGCGAGTGGAGATAAACCCATAACACCTGGCTTTATCTATTACACCCTATTGTTTGTCGCAATTTTATCAACCTGGTCTTATTTTAGTCACAAAAAATATTTCAGTAAGAAAAAGTAATTAGCGGTGGCCCTTGTTTTTGTTTACACGCACAAGAAGCACTTCAACCTTTGGGTCTTTGAGTGCTTTTCGTGCTTCTATAAAGTTTTCAAACATTCGGGGAGAGAAAGTTTTATCTATAGACCAAAGGTACTTGGTTTGTTCAGGAAAATGGGTTGCAATAATAGTATAGTCCACTATATTAGTAGAAATTGCAGTAGGATTGTGGTTTTGGATATTTAACTTGATTTCTTCAATTTTTTTAGTAAGTTCTTTCGGCGAAAGCTTATTGAGAAAAGCAGGTAAATAATAACTTGTTTTGAAACCGGCTTTTTGATAGATTTTTAAGTGTTTTGGGTTTTGGGATTCAACAATGATATAGTTTTTATTGATTTGGTATTTTTGAGTCAAAAAAAGCAACCTTGATAAAGCCAGATTAGCATTCAGTGAATCGAGATTTTTAAAATCTAACCAAACACCTAAGGTGTTATTTTGATGCAACTGAGAAAGATATGTTTCGAGAGATAAACCTATTGATTCTGCAGGCGGGTGGTTCACATCAAAAGTCTGTGACTTTATATCAAAAACCAAATCGAGTTCAATACCTGCATAGTTTTTTTGGGTGTACTCCAGCTTTTCAATACTGTTTACCCGGTGAGCCCATATTTTTTCTGAATAGCCCTTATGTTCAAATTTAAAAACAGCTTTGTGGTAGAAGAAAACTGCTGCAAAAATTAGAATTAAAATAACAATTCCTTTTGTGAGACTACCTGGTGTCATAATCTACTTCTTTTCTTATCATTCTTTTTCGTTCCTTAAAATAGGTGCTGAAAATACTTCTTTCGGGTTGATATTGATTGAAATTAATTTGAGATAAATCTGAAAAACTATGTATGAAATCATCGAGCATATATCTTCTGTTTTGATAGCTTTTTAGCGAGTCAAAATTGGAATAAGACTGTCTAAACTTTTCTGATGTCCAAACAATAAATGGAATTTCAAACATAGGTTTTGTGGCGTGATATTCATTGTGGCCCACAAAATCCATATCCTGAAAAACTTCATCGCCATGATCTGAAAAATAGATTACAAAAGCGTTTTCATCTCGTTCTTTAACTTGATTGATTATTGACCTTACGATAAAGTCATTATATAAAATGGCATTGTCATAATGATTGATTTCTTCTTTGCTTCTGGCAGAAGGAAATTTTGTAACGGGAGTATCAATAAATTTTTGAAAATGAGAGGGGTAAGCGTGTTTGTAGCTTATGTGTGTTCCATAAAGGTGTACAAAGACTATTTTTTTTTGGTCTTCTTTATCTAAAACCTGATCGATGAGTGGCAAAAGCATTTCATCATATTCGGTTTGTTTATTTGTGAGGGCATTGGTGAAAAATTGATCTTTTGTTGCTTTACTAATGGCTGTGACTAGTGTTTCATGAATACCAATGGGTTGCTGGTTTGAAACCCAATAAGTAGAAAAGCCGGCTGCATTAGCGAGCTGAACGATGCTTCCACAATGAACAACATCAGGATTTTCATAATTGGAAAGCGATAGCACTTTATTCAGAGAAGGAATGGTATGTGTGTGTGGTGCAATGACATCCTTAAAAACTAACAATTCATCTTTGATTTCAGAAAGCAAGGGGTTTGTATTGCGATAGTAACCATAAAGACCCATATTTCTTGAGGAGGTTGACTCCCCAATGATGACCACATAGGTTTGTGGTTCTGAAGATGCAGTTTCTACCTTTAAGTTTTCGTTAAGTGGTTGTACTAATTTGGTTTGAAATAGTTCATTTGCCTCTTTATAGGAAACATATGCCTCTTTAGCCAAATACAATATGTTGTTGTGTTTAAGTTTCCAATTGATAAGATATATAGAACTAAATATACCCGTCAGAAGGACCAGATAAATACAAACCCCTATAAAGTTGAATTTAGGAAAGAAAAATAAAGTTCTATCATTTTTATATAGCCGATTTAATTTTTTAAGGGTGAGAAACAAAAAGAATAAGAAAAGAAGAGAAATGACAAAAAGGTTTAAATCAAAAAATGTGGCCAGAAATTGTGAAGATTCAGAGCCTGTTGTTTCAAAAAGAATATAGAAAGCAGAAATGGTGACTTTGGATTGATATAAATAATAAAAAGCGGTTTTTAAAAACGAAATCAAAAAAAGAAAACTTATCGAAAAGTACCCCCATGACACTCTTAAAACCCCTCTAAAGAGAACAATTCCAATTGCATACACGACTGTTGAAAAGAGAAAAAACTCGACAAGTTCTTTTATAAAATACTTGGTTTGGGTTGTATAAAAAAAACCAACTGCCAAAAAAAGCAACAACGGCAAGTAGGCCAGCAAAAGAAGCAAGAGGATTGATTTTTTAAAAATGGGCATAAAAAAAGGGTTTCAAGCTTGTAAATATAGACAAAACGAGAAACCCTTAAAATAGCTTAGCAATCTTTAATTGTAAACATAATCCGGTTGTTCATCAATCATCCTTTGATCTTCCTGAATGTGTTCACTAATGTCCAGTTTTTTATAAAGTTGTTTAGTGATTTTTTCAACTTCCTTTTCAGTAATGTTGAGTTTTATGGCAATCTTAGCATTGTCTTTGCCTTTGGAAATATGGGTTAAGATTTTAGTTTCCAAATTGCTCAAATCGTGAAGGTTGACCAGATTTTCTAAATATAAATCATCCACCATCTGAATATTATCCGGACTTCTTAGAAGCTCAATGCGTTTTAAATAGAGTCTCATTTCAATTTGCATCATTTCATTTTCTTCTTTCAAGGCTCTCATTCTGTACATGATGGCATAAGTTAAAACAAGCATCTCAATGATCCCCGCCGTTTTTAAGTGAATTGCTGAAACACCTAAAAATGTGATTCCAAATCCTGTCAAAACATAATAATCAACCATTAAGATAAAAAGCAAACTATAAGCAACGACATAAAATCTGGCATACACCTTTTCTTTAAATAAAAAGGCTCCTGCAATTAAATAATTAAGTAACACGGCCCATATAAATGCGTTGCCAACTGCTGCAAATATCCAGTTGTTTGTTGCCCAATAGCTTATAAACGAAATGAGAGACATGCTTATTAATGCAGCGGTAAACCATTTTAATTTGGGCATTAAGTCATCGAGTTTTAAAAATTTTGTCGCAAAATGTGAAGCAAATAAAGCTACAGAAAGATGCAATAAGGGCTCTAAGTATTTATTTGTAAATACTGAATCATAACCCATAAGCCTGAAAAGGCCATCACTATAAAAGAACGATAGTGTAATAGTGGTTAAAACAGCACTGTAATACAAAAAGACCTTTTCATCAAATAAGAAGAAACACATTAGATTTATGATTATTACCATTATAGCAAACCCATAATAGGAACCCAATTTAAACAAGGATTGTTGATTGGCCTTTGCAAAATTCTCCTCTGAAGTTATTTGTAATGGGAAGTAAGCTTCTTTCTCAAAATTTACGTACAAATAAATAGGATATTCTTCAAATTCATCCAAACGAAAAGAAGGGTATCTTGTGTAGGAAATTTCTTCAATTTGTTTTTTTGAGGCTGAAAACAGTTTTAAATCATTGACGTGCGCAGTTGGGACATGCAACACACTTCCAGAGTTTGCTTTATTGGTAATCTTAAACCAATACACGCCATTTTCTAAACCAAAATTATTTTTGCTAAATGGCTTAAAATCAGCATCTATTACATCCTCAATTTGTAATTCATTTTGTGTTTCCTTTAAAAATTGCACTGAATTTTGAGCGAATAAATTGGCACAAAAAAGCAGTAAAACACTAAAGTAAATAGTTCTCATAGGTTAAATTTTAATACGATTTGGGATTACTAATATAAATAAAAATTCACTTTAACCTAAAAAAATAACACTTAATCGATAAAAAATAAAATTTAACACTTTTGAATACTGAAGATAAAAAAAGAATAAATTTAAAAATTAGAAGATCAAAATAAGCTGTAAACATATGGTTTACAGCTTATTATAATAAAAATAAATGAACAAGATACCTTGTGTGAGTTGTTGTTTAAATGTTAAAAAATTTAACATTTAGTGAACCATATTTTCAGGTTTTACCCATTCATCAAACTCTTCCTCAGTAAGATAGCCTAAATTGACTGCTTCTTCTTTAAGGGTGGTTCCGTTTTTATGGGCTGTATTGGCAATTTCAGCAGCTTTGTAATAGCCAATTTTTGGATTTAATGCAGTTACCAGCATCAATGAATTGTTTAACTGCTTTTCGATTACTTTGTGATTGGCTTCGATACCTTTAGCACAATGTTCTTCAAATGAAAAGCAAGCATCACCGAGCAATTGTGCAGACTGCAGGATATTTGCCGCCATAACGGGCTTGAATACATTGAGTTCATAATGACCTTGCATTCCACCAACTGTAATAGCCATATCATTTCCAATTACTTGTGCACAAACCATAGTGAGTGCTTCACATTGAGTGGGGTTTACTTTGCCGGGCATAATGGAAGACCCGGGTTCATTTGCGGGAATAATGATCTCGCCAATACCGCTGCGAGGACCACTTGCAAGCATTCTAATGTCATTGGCGATTTTATTGAGTGATACAGCCAATTGCTTTAAAGCTCCGTGAGTTTCTACGATGGCGTCGTGAGCTGCGAGTGCTTCAAATTTGTTTTCTGCTGTTTTAAAGGGTAAGCCGGTAAACTTTGCGATATATTCTGCAACGCGTTTTGAATACCCCTTTGGTGTGTTAATGCCGGTTCCAACAGCTGTTCCTCCAAGGGCGATTTCAGAGAGGTGGTCTAGTGTGTTATTCAAAGCCCTTAAACCGTGATCAAGCTGTGAGACATAGCCACTAAATTCCTGCCCTAAAGTTAAAGGTGTAGCATCCATCAAATGGGTTCGGCCAATTTTTACAATGTCTTTAAACGATTCTGATTTTGCTTTAAGTGTATTTCTGAGCTTGGTAACTCCGGGGATGGTTACTTCAACTACTTTTTTATAAGCCGCAATGTGCATTGCTGTGGGAAAGGTGTCGTTTGATGATTGTGATTTGTTTACATCATCATTGGGTTGCAAAGTTTTTTCTCCTTCGCCTATTGTTTTTCCGGCGAGCTGGTGAGCGCGATTTGCAATTACTTCATTGACATTCATATTGCTTTGAGTACCGCTACCGGTTTGCCAAATCACTAATGGAAATTGCTCATCGTGTATTCCTTCCAGAATTTCATCACATACTTTTGAGATTAAATCACGCTTTTCTGAAGTTAAATCACCCAATTCTCTGTTGGTATAAGCCGCTGCCTTTTTTAGATAAGCAAACCCATAAATGATTTCTAATGGCATAGATGCTTGAGAACCAATCTTAAAATTGTTTTTTGATCGTTCAGTTTGAGCCCCCCAAAGTTTTTCAGCAGGAACTTTTACTTTACCCATAGTGTCTTTTTCGATTCTGTATTCCATAATTTAATGCAAAATAATTAGCCCTACAAAAGTACAAAAAAGCACTACTTCGTTAGATAAATTGAGGAGATATTTAAAGTATTTGAATAAAAAAAACGGCCTTTTTTGTAAAGCCGTTTTTTTAGGATATAAGAAGTGAAAAATCATGAAAACATTGCTGCTACTTTTTCAGCTTTTGGGGATTGTGAGTAGTCATAAAATCCTTCCTTGCTTTTTACACCTAGTTTTCCTGCCATGACCATATTCACAAGCAATGGGCAGGGAGCATACTTGGGGTTTTTGAAACCCTCATACATCACATTAAGGATGGATAAACAAACGTCAAGCCCAATAAAATCTGCTAGTTGTAAAGGACCCATAGGGTGTGCCATTCCCAGTTTCATCACGGTGTCAATTTCTTCCACACCTGCAACACCGTTGTAAAGTGTCTCGATGGCTTCGTTTATCATGGGCATTAAAATGCGGTTTGCTACAAAGCCGGGATAATCATTAACTTCAACAGGTATTTTATCCAGTTTTTTTGATAGTTCGGCCACTGTGTTATAAACCTCTGCAGAGGTGTTGTATCCTTTAATGATTTCAACGAGTTTCATAATCGGCACCGGGTTCATAAAATGCATCCCTATTACTTGTTGAGGTCTGCTGGTGGCAGCTGCAATTTTTGTGATGGATATTGAAGAGGTGTTGGTTGCCAAAATGGTATCTTCAGGACAAAAAGTATCGAGGTCTTTAAAGATTTTTAGTTTTAAATCTACGTTTTCTGTGGCGGCTTCTACAACAAGACTTGCATATTCAACGCCTTCTTCCAGGTTGGTGAAGGTTGTAATGTTGGCTAAAGTTTCTGCTTTTTGAGTTTCATTAATTTTTTCTTTAGCGAGCATACGGTCCAGATTTTTTGTAATGGTTGCCATACCTCTTTTGAGAGATTCTTCAGAAATATCAATGAGTTGAACTTTGTATCCGCTTTGCGCGAAAGTGTGTGCGATGCCGTTTCCCATTGTGCCGGCTCCAATGACTGCTACGTTTTTCATATTATTGCCCCCAACTTGATGTGGGGTTGCTTTTTAAATTAAACTTTATTTATATTCTTTTAAAATTTTCTAGAACCATCAAAGCTACTCTCAGAGCGTCTGTGCCTTGTTCTAGAGGAACTATAGGGGTTGTGTCCTTAATTATAGCATCTGCAAAAGTATTGAGTTCATCAAGAATGGCGTTGTTTGGTTCTACTTTTGGGTTATCAAAATAGATTTGCTTTTTGATGCCTTCTGCATTTTGAAGTATCATGTCAAAATCTCCCGGATTTTCTGGGGCGTCTTTCATTTTTACGACCTCGCATTTCTTTTCTAGAAAATCTACAGAGATATATGCATCACGCTGAAAGAATCGGGATTTTCTCATGTTTTTCAACGAAATGCGGCTTGCTGTAAGATTTGCCACGCAACCATTTTCAAACTCAATGCGTGCATTTGCAATATCAGGGGTTTCACTTATCACAGATACGCCGCTGGCGTGAATGCTTTTTACTTTGGACCGCACGACACTTAAAATAGCATCGATATCATGAATCATTAAATCTAAAACGACAGATACATCTGTTCCACGCGGATTGAATTCTGCCAATCGATGTGTTTCAATAAACATGGGATTGTCTATCATATGATTTACTGCCATGAACGCCGGATTAAAACGTTCCACTTGTCCCACTTGTCCTTTGACACCATTTTCAATTGCTAATTGAATTAATTCTTCAGCTTCAGCTACTGTTGTAGTAATGGGTTTTTCGATAAATAAATGTTTGCCGGCTTCCACTACTTTTTTTGCAGTTTCAAAATGGTATACAGTGGGAGTAACTACATCAACCATATCGCAAGCTTTAATAAGTGCTTCGGGGGTTTCAAAGGGCTTATATCCAAATTCTTCGGCGATTTTTTCTCTAACGAGAACATCTGAATCATAAAACCCAACCAACTCATATTTTTCTGATTGGTTGAGAAGTTTTAAATGTATTTTTCCCAGATGCCCGGCACCTATAACTCCAGCTTTAAGCATAGTTTTTTAATTTTTCACAAAAATAAGATTTTTTTAGCAGAAAGCGGGTCTAAGATAATTTCTAATTCCAAACTTTAAGTAAACTTTGAGCAGAAGGTAATTTACTTTCTACAAAGCCTAAACACGAAACATTTTCCTATATTAGCCACGTCATTAAAACCCAAAAGGTCACTTTGGAAACACGCATTTACCAAAAAGAAAATAACCTGCATATTGGAAAGCTTTTTTGCGAAAGCGTTAAAGATATTTATGGCTCACGATTTTTAGCACGCCAACTCGCTGTGCGTGATATCAAAGCACAATACAGACAGTCTTATTTTGGTATTTTATGGGCTTTTATTACACCGCTTGCTACTGCGATGGTTTGGATTGTTTTAAACAGTACCGGAACAGTGCGCCTCTCAGACACCGGTATTCCTTATCCTCTGTATGTTTTTTGCGGAACCCTTTTATGGTCTATAATTACTGAGGCAATCAACTCGCCCATGGCTAGTACAAATAGTGCCAGGGGGATTCTTTCGAAGATAAATTTTCCAAAAGAAGCATTGATAATATCTGGGATTTATAAATTGCTATTTAATACATCCATAAAAATCATCTTATTGTTGATTTTTGTATTTGTTTTTGGGGTTGGAATACACTGGAGTTTGTTGCTTTTTCCTTTTGCAATTCTTGGTGGTCTTCTCATAGGAACAACTATTGGGTTGTTTATAACTCCTTTGGGAATGTTGTATAAAGACATTGGAAAGATTATTTCCTTTGGCATGCAGTTTTTAATGTATGCAACACCGGTGGTCTATGCAATACCAAAAGAAGGGCTTATGAAAACCCTTATGGAATGGAATCCTCTGACACCCATTATACTAACAGGCAGGGATCTGGCTGTGGGCACAACTCCAGAATATCTCACTTATTTTTTAATTGTAATAGTGTGTAGTATCCCTTTGTTTTTTGTGGCTTTGATTCTTTACAGAGTTTCCATACCTGTGCTCATTGAACGATTGAGCGCATAGAGTTTATGATTTGAAAAAATAAGACTTTCTTTGGTTGCTTTGTGCGTTTTCCGTGTGGCGGAAAATTATTTTTCAAATATTTCGATTTCAAAAAGTGAATTCCAGTTTTTTCCGGTAACAAACAATCTGTTTTTATCACCTTTATATGCGATGCCATTTAATACATCCAGATATTGATGTTGTTTTACTTTTGACTGCAAATCACTTAAATCTATAACTCCTTCAACAGCGCCATTTTTTGGATTAATAATCGCAATTGCATTTTTTTGAAAAATGTTTGCATAAATTTTTCCATCCACCCATTCAAGTTCGTTTACACTTTTAATTCTGCTAGTGTTTGTGTAAATTTCAATGTAGCTTTCTTCTGTAAGGTTTTCTTTATTGAGGGTCCATATTTTTTCAGTTCCATCGCTTTTGTAGATGATCTCGCCATCATTACACAAACCCCAGCCTTCATTGCTTTTTGAATAGACAAAACTGCCTGTTTTTTCAAGGGTTTCCAGATTGTAAATAAATCCGATGTTTTCTCTCCAGGTGAGCTGATAAATTTTATTGTTTATTATGGTGATGCCTTCACCAAAATAAGCTTTGTCAAGATCAATTTGTTTTAATATTTCTCCTGTTTTATAATTTGTTTTTCGCAGTGATGATTTACCATATTGCCCGGTGCTTTCATACAAAACATCACCGTGAAATTCGAGTCCTTGTGTGTAGGCTTCAATGTCGTGTGGATAGCTATTAATGATTTTATAGCCGTAGAGTTTTGGGCGTTCAGAGGCAAGAATGTAAAGATCTTTTGAGGGTGTTTCAATTGTTTTGTTGAGATATACTTTAGCGTGTAGAATTCTGTTTCCCAGTTTTTGATTTTCTAAAGAAAAACGATAGGGTTTGTCAACATCAACAGCAGCTAAACGATTTTCATCAATATAAAAAACTACAGAGTCTGCTTTTTTATTTTTAGTGTTTTCAAGGTTTACAGTTATTGTTTCATTGTTTTTATATGATTTTTTTTGCTCGTTAATCTTTATTTTAAATGTAAGTTCATCTTTGGGAATATTATTACATGAAATAAAAAGGAGTGTGATGATGTAAATAAAATAGGGTAGAAGCTTCATTTTTTCTTTTAGATGTTTGTTTTTAAAATCCTTACAAAGGTAGTATTTGCACTTAAAATTTAGTGTTTTAATTCTTAAAAAAAATCTTGCAAAAGCCTAAAAAGGTAGTATCTTTGCAGCGGCAAGTCCTACACAACCAGCTCCTGTTGAATCCTCCAGGGCGGGAACGCAGCAAAGGTAGATGGTCGTAGCGGTGTGATGTAGGTAGCTTGCCATTTTTTGTTTCCGCTATTTTGAAAATAGTCCCGTTTTCAAGTTCATTCTTCAAGAAACTTCCAAATCTGTAAACTTCCAATTACAAACTCCTGTTTTAAATCTAAAAATTATCAGATATTTGCATAAATAGATTTTTATGTCAAAAGTTGTTTGTATTACAGGGGCCTCCTCGGGAATTGGAAAATCAATTGGTGAGTTTTTAGTAAAAAAGGGTTATCGTGTTTTTGGTTCTAGCCGCACTCCTGAAAAGTATCCAAACACAAACTTTCCGTTGTTTCAACTGGATGTCAGAGATACAGCTTCAGTGGTTCAGTTTATTGAAAAGGTTACTCTCGAATCCGGGCAAATTGATGTGTTGATCAATAATGCCGGTATTGGGATTACAGGCCCCATTGAGGAGACCCCTGAGGAAGAAATAAAGGCTGCTTTTGAAACCAATTTTTATGGCCCCATTCGACTTATAAAAGCTGTGCTTCCGATCATGCGAAAACAAAAAAGCGGTTTGGTAATTAACATAACTTCCATAGCAGCTTATATGGGGCTGCCTTATCGGGGCTTTTACTCAGCCAGCAAATCGGCTCTTGATATAACGACTGAGGCACTGCGAATGGAAACCAAACAATTTGGGATAGAATTTACCAATGTTGCACCGGGTGATTTTGCTACCAATATTGCCTCTGGGCGTTATCATGCTCCTTTGATTGCACAATCTCCTTATAAGAGAGATTACAGCAATACTCTTAATTTAATGAATTCTCATGTCGATGCCGGAAAGGATCCTCTTGAAATGGCAAAGGCAGTTTGTAAAATTATAGAATCAAAACGACCCGATGTGCGTTACAAAGTGGGGGATTTTATGCAAAAATTTTCGGTGTTTTTAAAAAACACACTTCCCGGGAAAACCTATGAGAAGATGTTGATGAAGCATTATAAACTTTAGCAGTTATCAACAAAATTGTTTGATAATTATTTTGTAAAATTCTACAATCGTCAATTAACTTATTTATTTTTACAACACATTCAAAATATAAATTATACTATGAAATTTTTTATCGATACAGCAAACTTAGACCAAATAAAAGAGGCTCAAGATTTGGGTATTCTTGATGGTGTTACTACAAACCCCTCATTAATGGCCAAAGAGGGAATCACAGGAAGAGATAACATTTTAAAGCACTATGTTGCTATTTGTAATATTGTTGATGGTGATGTTTCTGCCGAAGTCATTGCTACCGATTTTGAAGGAATGGTAAAGGAAGGTGAAGAACTTGCGGGATTGCATGAGCAAATTGTTGTAAAAGTTCCCATGATTAAAGATGGAATTAAGGCCATAAAATATTTTTCAGATCAAGGAATAAGAACCAACTGTACGCTTGTTTTTTCTTCGGGTCAAGCACTTCTTGCTGCCAAAGCAGGAGCCACTTACGTTTCTCCTTTTATAGGTCGTCTTGATGATATTTCAACAGACGGTTTAAACCTCATTGCAGAAATAAGAATGATTTATGACAACTATGGGTTTGATACAGAAATTTTGGCCGCATCTGTGCGACATACAATGCATGTTATTGATTGTGCGAAGTTGGGCGCAGACGTTATGACCGGACCTCTATCGTCAATTTTGGGATTACTGAAACATCCCTTAACAGACATTGGTTTAGCACAGTTTCTTGCAGATTATAAAAAAGGTAATTAGACCATTTTGTTGTCTAAAAATAAGAGAAAGCTTTCTGAGATAGGGGAGCTTTTTTTATTGGTTTAGAATTCCCAATAGTTGCTCTTCAAACTTCACACTAAATAGATTTGCGTAATTGTCGATTATTTTTGCATCAGAGTCAATAATCATTACTTTGTTAATGCTATTGATGACCAAATGCTCCATGGCTGCTTCAGCTTCATCAAACCTAAATTCAGAATTTTTATTAAAACCGTGTCGATTAACTGTTTGCTTCCAGGCTTTGATATCATCATTTGTGTTGAAACCTATAAAATCAAATTCTGGGTACTTGAGTTTTAGTTCATCTACTTTTGAATGAACTTCTTTGAGATGATTTAAGGAGTGAATGGACCAGAAAAAGAGTATGGTGGGTTTTTTTATGATGCTTGAAAATGTATGCTTAGAGTCACTAAAGTCCAGTAGTGTGAGTTCAGGCAACTTGTTGCCGGGCATTAATTTTAATGAGGCTTCAGAAATGTGTTTAATTTCTTCTTTATGGCTTGGGTCTGAGCTTAATTTGTAATAAAGATCAAGAGCCGCTTTTTCTTCTTCAGGGCTTTTACAATTTATGACAAATCGCCTGATAGATGTTTTTAAAAGACTGTTTTTTAAATCTCTTAAACTTACCAGAGAATCAATTGCTTTCAGTTTATTTGAGATGTGTATGAATGAATCGCTATCGTATGGAAAATCATTTTTATAGGCTTCATAAGATAAAAAATCAAAATGGCGCTGCATAAAACGATAGTAAGTATAGTATGATTGTAGGTCTTCAATGTTGTAATCTAAGTTATTTCTAAAATCATAATAGTCATCAGGAAGTTGCGCTTCAGAAACCTGATTTCTTCCAAAGTGTGCATAAGGGTAAATTTCTTTCTTCTCAAAATAATCATAGGTTATATTGGCCATAGCGATTTTATGAAATGCATCACAAGGCTTCACCCGCTGTACAAATCTTTCAAGATTTTCTATCCTTAAGTTTCTCATTGAGTCTAGTTTTGTGAGAAACTCTTCAACGGGTAGTTGATAAAAAGGGCGCATATTTTGATTTTCTATTTCATTGTACAGAAACATGTTGATTAAAAAATTGTTGCGCTCTGCCCCTTTTCCTGTAAAGGCTAGTGATTCATCAAATTCTATTGTGTTTAACCGAAGCATGAGGCTGTCGCCGGGCTCTAGATAAATCATTTGGTATTCGTGGTGAATAAAATTGTACAAGCCCTTTTCAACGTCGTCTATGTAGTATAAGAAACGGTTGTTTTGATCCAGATTAATGGTATCAATTATTTTTTCATTTTTAGAAAGGATGATGTGTTTTGAATTGGGGTTGATAATTTCTCCACCAAACCAAGCCCCCTTTTCACTTTGAGACTTATCTTGGTCACAAGAGTTAAAAGTAAAAAAGATAAGGCTCAAAAATAAAAATCTAATCATATGCGACTCAGGAATAATAAGGTCAATAAACAAATGTATAATTTGAGCTTGAATTTGGGTGTTAATTGTGAGTTAAATCAATAAATAAAACGTTAATCTTTCGCTTTAAGCCGGTAAATAGTTAATTTTGCGCCCTATTAAAAAATATCAATATGTTATCAGTTTCAAATCTATCTGTTCAATTTGGGAAAAGAGTCTTGTTTGACGAGGTTAATACTACGTTTACTCAAGGAAATTGTTATGGAATCATTGGAGCAAACGGTTCCGGTAAATCAACATTTTTAAGGATTATTTCAGGTAAGGAAGACCCCACTTCCGGACAGGTTCATTTAGAGCCCGGTAAGAGAATGTCTGTTCTTGAACAAAATCACAATGCTTATGATGACTTTCAGGTGTTGGAAACGGTCGTTATGGGCAATAAGGAATTGTTTGAAATCAAAAAGGAAATAGACAAACTTTATGAAGATTATACTGACGAAAATGCAGATAGAATTGGCGAACTTCAAGTGAAGTTTGAGGAAATGAATGGCTGGAATGCCGACAGTGAGGCTGCAGCTTTGTTATCCAATCTTGGAATTCCTGAAAGTGTGCATTATGCAATGATGAAAGACCTTGATGGAAAGCAAAAGGTGAGGGTGTTGCTTGCGCAAGCTCTTTTTGGAAGCCCGGATGTCTTGATTATGGATGAGCCCACAAACGATTTGGATTATGAAACCATTACCTGGTTGGAAAATTTTATTGCAAATTATGACAATTGCGTCATTGTTGTTTCACACGACCGCCACTTTCTCGATTCAGTTTGTACACACATAAGTGATATTGATTTTGGAAAAATAAATCATTACAGTGGGAACTATACTTTTTGGTATGAGTCAAGCCAGCTTGCTGCAAGACAGCGCTCTCAGCAAAACAAAAAAGCAGAAGAAAAGAAAAAAGAATTGCAGGAGTTTATCATGCGTTTTAGTGCAAACGTTGCCAAATCAAAACAAGCAACATCTCGAAAAAAAATGATTGAAAAACTCAACATAGAAGAAATCAAACCTTCAAGCAGACGATACCCTGCTATTATTTTTGAACGAGAGCGGGAGGCCGGAGATCAAATTTTAAATATTGAAAATTTAAGTTACGCTTTGGATGGTGAACTTTTGTTTAAGGATGTGAATATCAATCTTTCTAAGGGAGACAAGGTTGTGGTTTATTCCAAAGACTCGAGAGCAACCACGGCATTTTATGAGATTTTAAACAACAATCTTAAACAGGACTCCGGTAAATTTAATTGGGGTATCACAACAACTCAAAGTTATTTGCCCCTTGATAATTCCAAATTTTTTGAAAACAAACTCACCCTTGTAGATTGGTTACGCCAATGGGCTAAAACCGAAGAAGAACGTGAAGAAGTCTATTTAAGAGGCTTTTTGGGAAAAATGATTTTTAGTGGTGAAGAGGCCTTAAAAACTTCAAATGTGTTATCCGGTGGAGAGAAAGTGCGCTGTATGTTGAGCCGAATGATGATGATGCGTGCCAATGTTTTGATGCTTGATGAGCCCACAAACCACCTCGATTTGGAGTCTATCACAGCGTTTAACAACTCATTGAAAAACTTTAAAGGAACTGTGCTTTTAACTACCCACGATCACGAGTTTGCTCAATCTGTTGGAAATAGGGTAATTGAACTGACTCCTAACGGGATTATCGATCGTTACATTTCTTTTGATGAATATATGGAAGATTCAAAAATTAAAGAATTGCGAAAAAAAATGTATGAAAACAAATAGGGGGTTAAATAAAATGATTAATTAAATCAAAATTTTAGGATATTGAGTGACACCTTAACTGGCTTTGAGCCTGCTGCCAAATATTGCACCAACAACTCCACCAACAACTCCACCCATTATTGCATTATTATCAGTCATATTAACTAGCCTCAAGAGTAAAAAAGTTAAAATAGCCAAAGTAACAGAAACAATTAATATAATTAGTAAGGTTTTTTTATCCATACCTCATTGATTTCCAGTAAACACTTTAGGTAAAAGTACAAAATTTGAGGAATAAATATCACTTTAAAGTGAGAATTATAAGACTTAATTTAGCTTAGGTATTGTCTATAGTTTATCTGACTCGGCTAGTGCGCTGTCAACCACCAATTTTGCTTTGTCATATTCATCACGATGAACAAAAAGTTGAATCATACCGGGAATACCGCCAAAACCGCCCCAGGTACCACTTGATAAATTGTCTTTCACGATAGGATAGACATCAATTTCCTCAAGTCTGCTTTGAATCATTTTTACAAAGACAGTCGATCCTGTGTATATTCTTTTATAATCTTCATTTTCTTTTTCCATATCACTAGCCGTTAAAATACTTACTATTCCACATTTGGTTATTAAAATTTTTGCCAAGTGCTACTCCATAAAACAGAACAATCGCAGCCACCCACTTAAACATAAATAAAAATACAATAAATGTTTGGTTTAGAGATTGTTCTTTTGAAAATAAACCATCAGGAATTAATAAAGTAAAGAAAATGCTGAGCAAAAAAACTGTAAAAATCAAGTTTTCAAAATTTTTATATGGCCACATTAAATATTTCCTTAAGGGGTGCAAATCATTCCCCCATTTGTATATTAAGTAAAAATAATCATGACCCAATTGGGCAAAAAGTAATGGGTCATCTGCATTTTTTAGGCGAAACATTTTTGAGGGGGCGACAATTTTTAAATTTTGAATGTCTGTATGATGGACTTTTTCTAAATTTTTAATTTCGTCAATTACCTCTGTAGGAACACTTCCTTTGAAAAGCCTCAAATCCAAAAACCGAAGACGAAAATCAATACAAAGAGATTTTATGTCTTCTAAATGAAAAATACGATTTGAATCGAGCTTTTCTACATCAAATTGGTTTACTGTTTTTAATTTACTTTTAACTTCATCCAAACTGATTTCTGTTTTTTCCTGTTTGCCAACCCTTTGCTTTCTTATCTTGTGTAAAGAGGTTTCAAGATTTATGGAACGTGTCATAGTATTTTTTGTTTAAAATTAATCTCAATGTAATAAACAAACAAATTTTTAACATTTTTAAAAATTATACCATTTCACTTTATTTGTCGTTATTATACCTCAAACGATAATTGTATATTTACGGTCTAAAATTATTAGCAATGCAACAACAGGGTACATCTAACTTACTTATAGTTATATTAATCATATTTAGTGTAACAACTTCTTTCTCACAAACCAAATACAACACATCAGACAATCGTGAGATCACAAAAAAAATGGGAGAACACACCATAAACTCAACATTATCTTTGTCTGAAAATCTTTTTGATATACCTGCCTTCTCACACACTGCTTCGCTTTACAAAATCATAAACTTTGAAAACATGATTCAAAATCAAGAAATGGTAACTGTCTTTATTTCAGATAACAAAGCTTTTTCGCATCTCTCTGAAAAAGAACGCAAAGCCTTTCTTTCTCCTGCAAATGTGGAGCAATTAAAAAAAATGGTATCTTATTATGTCATACCCGGCCGCGTGGATGATCATTCCATAAGAAAAGCTATCTCTGATGGGAATGGTGCTGCTAGTTTTAGAACTCTGGATGGAAAAACAGTGCGTTTTCTTTTAGAAGACAATCAGATTTTTATTTATGCAGAAAATGGGTCAAAAAGTAAATTAATTGATGCAAATTTTCGCCATAACAAGGGATTCTTTCACCTTACAGATGGTTTTGCTATCCCTAATAAACAATAATCTACTCTACTTCATCACAACAAGTTAACTTCAAGTTAAATAATTACTAATTGATTGCCAATAATACTTTTGTTTAAGCATTTATGTATAATTTTAAACAATATTCAGAAAATAAGTTTTTTTAAAAAACTAAAAGAACATTGTTTTCGTAAATAGATTTAGAAATATTTTACTAATCACTTAAACAAAATTGTTATGAAAAAGAAAAATTTATTTAGTACAGCTGTACTTGTTCTTTCCTTAATTGTTGGAACTACAGGATTTGCACAAAACAAAATGAGTAAAAGTTCAGATGTAAAAACTGTGGGTGGTGCTCCTATGTATCCCACCAAAAACATAGTTGAAAATGCAGTTAACTCAAAAGATCACACTACGCTTGTAGCTGCAGTAACTGCTGCCGGTCTTGTTGAAACGTTACAGTCTGAAGGACCTTTTACAGTATTTGCCCCTGTTAACAAGGCTTTTGAAGCCCTTCCTCAAGGAACTGTAGAAACGCTTTTAAAACCAGAAAACAAGGCAGCATTGCAAGGTGTTTTGACTTATCATGTTCTTTCCGGAAAATTTGATGCAGCTGCTGTAGTAGCAGCCATTAAAAAGGGGAATGGGACAGCCACTTTTACTACTGTTGCCGGTGGAAAGTTAATGGCAAAAATTAAAGATGGAAATGTGCAGCTCACCGATGAAAATGGGAGAACCGCTTTAGTCACAATTGCAGATGTACACCAGTCAAACGGTGTTATACATGTTATTGATGCTGTAGTCTTACCAAAGTCATAAAGGGAATTTAAATTGCTATTTAAAACGCTTTTCAAATTGGAAAGCGTTTTTTTTTTATCTCAATTGGGCTCCCAGCTGCGATTCAAATTGGTCGCGCAATTTGTTCATCACTTTGTCAATTTGTTTATCAGTCAATGTTTTTTTATCATCTCTCAGAGTAAAACTCACCGCATAAGACTTTTTGTCTTTTGGTAAATTTTTTCCAACATAAACATCAAACAATTGAATATCTTTTAAGAGCTGTTTTTCTGTGCTTTTAGCAATCTCATAAATGCTTTGAAAAGTGACATTTTCATCAATTAACAAAGCAAAATCTCTGGTTGAATCCGGAAATTTAGGGATGGATTTTAGGGTTAGGGTTTTATTATGCATTTGCCTGAGGATTTCATCCCAGTTAAAATCGGCAAACAATACCTCGGTGTCAATTTCAAATTGATTGAGTATGTGCTTCTTTACAACCCCAAATGAAACTAAAATCTTTCCATTATTTTCATAAGAAATTCCCTCACTAAAGATAGGGTTGCCCAGTGTGGGGTTTGTTTTAAAGTCAATTCCCAAACGTTTTAAAACAGCATCGACGGTTCCTTTCATTAAAAAGAAATCACTTTTTTTGTTTGGGGTGTTCCAATGAGATTTATTTCTGTTACCACTTAGAGTTATTGCTAAATGTTTTTGTTCAGTTCTTTTGTTTTCAGTTTGATGATAGGTTTTTCCAAATTCAAACAATTTGAGGTCATTTCTTTTTCTGTTTTTGTTATATGCAACAGCTTCAAGGGCCGAGATTAGTATATTTTGACGCAACACAGAAAGGTCGAGACTCAAAGGGTTTAACATTTTAACGGTAGTTTTCTCATCTACAACATCTGTGAGTTTATTGAATTTTGCAGCAGTCAACGAATTGGCCATCATTTCATAAAACCCTTGGCCGTTTAGTTGTGAAGCAATTTTATTTTGAATTTGATAGTCCTCAACTTGTGATGTTTTGGAAATGGAAGCGTTTAGTTTTTCTTTATAATCGATGTTATTATAGCCATATACGCGGAGAATTTCTTCTACTACGTCTGCTTCTCGTGTAACGTCATTTCGATAAGAAGGGATGGTTAGACCAAGACCGGTTTCGGTGACATTATTAATTTTTATTTCAAGTGAGGTTAAAATATTTTTAATGGTCTCTTTTGGAATTTCTTGACCAATGAGTTTGTTTGTTTTGTCAAAAGAAAGAAAAACCTGAAAATCTTCTATTTTTTTGGGGTACAAGTCAATCACATCGCTCGTAATCATTCCACCCGCTATTTCTTTAATGAGAATGGCTGCTCTCATTAGGGCATATTCAGTTATATTTGGATCAATTCCTCTTTCAAACCGGAACGATGCATCGGTATTAATTCCGTGTCTTTTTGCTGTTTTCCTGATGCTTACGGGATTAAAATAAGCACTTTCAAGAAAAATACTTGTTGTTTCTTTAGTAACACCGCTATCCAATCCACCTAAAACACCGGCGATACATAGGGGTTTTTCTGAATCACAAATCATTAAGTCTTCTTGGTGAAGTTCTCTTTCTACTTCGTCAAGGGTCACAAATTTTGTTCCCGCAGCGAGGGTTTTAACGATTATTTTTTCACCATTTATTTTACTGCTATCAAAAGCGTGAAGGGGTTGTCCAAGGTCGTGTAATACATAATTTGTAATATCTACCACATTGTTTTTTGGTTTTAACCCAATGGCTTTTAGACGATTTTGAATCCAGGCAGGCGATTCATCCACTTTAATTCCCGAAATAGTGACGCCACAATATCTGGGAGCTAAATCCTTATTTTTTACCTCGACATTAATTTTATGCATTCTGTTATCAACTCTAAAATTCACGTTTGAGGGGGTTATGAATTCCAGTGCCATTCCCTTTTGAAGTAGGCCGGCTCTTAGGTCTCTTGCAGTTCCCCAGTGGCTCATGGCATCAGCGCGGTTGGGTGTTAAACCAATTTCAAAAACTGTATCTTTTTCTACTTTATAAACAGCAGAAAGGGGTGTGCCAACTTTAATTTTTTTGTCCAGGACGAGAATGCCATCGTGGTTGGTACCAAGACCCATTTCGTCTTCTGCACAAATCATACCTTCGCTTACCTGGCCTCTTATTTTCCCTTTTTTTATTTCTAAGGCTTCTCCTTTTTCATTATAAAGTAGGGTTCCTACAGTCGCAACCGGCACTTTTTGACCTGCGGCTACATTGGGTGCACCACAAACTATTTGTAAGGGGGTTTTATCGCCTATATTGACCGTTGTAAGCATTAACCGGTCTGCATCAGGATGTTTTTCACAGGTTAAAACTTCTCCAACAACAATACCTGAGAGGCTTCCTTTTATAGATTCAAAAGGGGCAATGCCTTCTACTTCCAATCCTAGGTCTGTTAATAGGTTTCCGGTTTGTTCTGCGTCCCAGTTTAAATTGATAAATTGCTTAAGCCAGTTATATGAAATCTTCATCGTTTGTTTATAAAAAGAGAGGAGCAAATATAACAAACCACTTGGGTTTACTAAAACATTACAGAAGTAAAAATTAATTGTTTAATTAAAATTCTATCGCAGTAAGAATTTCTAAAATTATTTTTTGATTTATTTTGTTTTCAATGATTGTTTTTATCTCTTTTAATTTTTCATCTGTGACAGATTTTGGCGAAACAATTTTTATTGAAACAACCGGCACTTCTCCGGAACGAACACGTACATCTTTTAATCGAATATCCTCTATTTTAAATCCTTCGAGTGATCTTGTTATTTCTGCTTCCTGTTTAATTCTGTAGAATGATAACGTAAGAGGAACACAAACAAGAAGTATGATGAGCAATGAATAAACAAGTCCTTTTTTGGCTGTTTTAAAGGGAGCAAACCCGAGAAGTAAGAAGGTGAGTCCTCCAAACATGATAATACCTGCAAGGTTTGTTAAATAAAGTAAAAATGCTCCTGAAAAAATGCTCCAATCCATCCAGCCAATTCCAACGCCAGCTACAACAAGCGGAGGTACTAGAGCTACAGCAATAGCTACTCCTGCAAGACTTTTTGCAATGCCTTCTTTGGCGTGGGCAAAAGCAGCAGCGATTCCTGAAGCAACGGCAATTCCCAAATCAAGAAGCGTGGGTGTGAGTCTTGCACTAATTTCAGGGGTGACTATTTTTAATGGAATAATGACACTTACCAATGAGGCAAAAAGTAAAGAAGCCGCGGTTCCAACAAGAATGGTTTTAAAGCTTACTTTCAGTAATTGGGTGTCATACCTTATTAATCCCATTGAAAATGAAACTATGGGAGATATTAATGGAGCAAGTATCATCGCGCCAATGATTACGGGAGCTGAGTTTGCATACAAACCAAAGGCTGTAATGAGTGTAGACAAAATCATCATCACCAGGTAGGCATTTGATAAACGGGCATTTTCATTTAAAACGGTAAACAACTCTTTGAACTCATTAAAAGTGGCTCTTCTAAGCCAAGGAAGCTTTCGCTTGATGAGTTCGTTTCTTTTTTCATCTTGGGGGAGTGTTTTTATTTGAAGAGATTTTTTTTGAGAAGTATTTTCATCAATTTGTTTGTTTTTGATAGGATGCACTACTGTTAAGCATTGAAAGTTGACTTTTAAGTGAAGTGTGTCTGAATCAAATTTTTCGCCGTCAATGGTGTAATCAATCACGTTTGTTGCTCTGATGGTTATTTCAGATGATTTTATTAACCCTATGAAATCCGGTCTTTCCTTAGAAACCAAAAAATTTGGCAACAGACTTTTAAAGAAAAACCATACCAACTCCCAGATGTATTGTGGGGCGAGTATTAACAGGTGTAATAAACCATCATTGCTAACATCAGATTTTATTGTTTTTTTGGAAACAATGGATCCTCCGGAATGTTCCACCGCTATGAGTCCAAGTGCAGAAGTGTCAATTATTTTTTCATCTTTAATATAGATGCTAAAAGGTTTGTGTTTTAAAGACCTTAGCCTTCTAATTTGCTTTAAAAACCTAAATAATTGTCCATAAATTCCTTTGCGTTTGCCTTCGTCAACAAGCTCAAAAACTTCACCCACATTCACAGATTGAAATACAATTTGATCATTGCAAAAGAACAAGTCAACTGGATGGGTAATATTGGTTTCTATGATGCTTTTTACAACTTCTTCAAGGTTTTTTGGCACACCCAGTCCTTGAGAAACGTAATTCATATTGGGATGTGGAAGTATTCCTATCTTCCATTTTCCTTTAGCGGCTTCAGGTAAAAAAAGTCTTAAATCCCGGTCATTCAGGTAAGTTAATAAAACGTCATCTTTATTTAGAGCTAGTTGAGATCTTTTTTCAAAGAGGACTTTTTTAATTTCAATATTTTCAAAAAGTATGTCAATATTTTCTTCTATAAAGGTCGATTCACTTTGTTGAAAGAGGAAATAAAACATATAATGTATATAAAAATTAGTAGCTCAAGGCAAAAGTAAGATTTCAGTAAGTTAGAAATTTTTAGTGAAAATAACTATATTTTTGCTTGAAAGAATTCTGTTTTATGGATGTTAACAGGGTGATCAAGCTATTTTTTGTTATCTTTTCAATATCCAAAAGCAAAAGTTGTGAGTATAGTTTTAAATATCATTAATTTTTTGACTGAAATTTTTCTGATGTTAATTTAACTATTTCGATAATAACTTCTATCGCTTTTTGCATACTTTCAACCGGCACATACTCATAGCGACCGTGAAAGTTATGTCCGCCGGCAAAAATATTGGGGCAGGGCAATCCCATATAACTCAGTTGTGAGCCGTCAGTTCCACCTCTAATGGGTTTTATAATGGGCTTAATACCCGCTGCAATTATTGCCTCTTCAGCAATGTTTACAATATGCATAACGGGTTCTATTTTTTCACGCATGTTGTAATATTGGTCATTAATTTCTACGGTTATGCAATCGTTTGCATATTGTGAATTCAGCTCGGTTGTTAATTTGTGAAAGAATCCTTTTCTGGCTTCAAACTTGGTTTTGTCATGATCTCTTATGATGTATTCTAGAACGGTTTTATCAACTTCACCTTTAACTGAACTTAGGTGAAAAAAACCTTCTCTTCCTTCAGTGTGTTCGGGTGTTTCCATTCTTGGAAGGGAATTAATAAAATCTGAAGCAATATACATGCTGTTGATCATTTTTCCTTTGGCATAGCCGGGGTGTACTATTTTTCCTTGGATGGTTACTACGGCTTTGGCAGCATTGAAGTTTTCATATTCCAATTCACCAATTTGGCTGCCATCCATAGTGTATGCCCAGTCTGCACCAAACTTTCTTACATCAAAATGATGTGCTCCGCGACCAATTTCTTCATCAGGGGTGAAGCAAATGCGAATTTTTCCGTGTTTGATTTCAGGGTGTTTGATGAGGTATTCCATCGCAGAAACAATTTCGCAAATACCGGCTTTGTCGTCTGCGCCCAGTAGTGTTGTACCATCTGTTGTGATGAGCGTTTGACCTTTGTATTGCAGCAAGTCTTCAAAATAGGATGGAGAGAGAACACTATTTTCTTTTTCGTTTAAAACGATATCTTGTCCATCATAATTTTCTATGATTTGTGGTTTCACATTTTTTCCGGTAAAATCAGGGGAAGTGTCCATATGTGAAACAAACCCAATCACGGGCACGTCGTGTGCAACATTGGAGGGAAGCGTTGCCATTATATAGCATTTGTCATCCAGTGAAACATCTTCCATTCCAATGGATTTGAGTTCGTCAACCAGTTTGTGAGCCAAATCCCATTGATTTTTTGAACTTGGAGTGGAATCGCTGTTGGGGTTGCTTTCGGTATCTATGGTAACATAAGAAATAAAACGGTTGATGAGGTGTTGTTTGTTTGTCATTTTATAAATTTTATAAATTAAAATTAAATAGTATTGCAAGGGTTTGCCTTGTTACTTTCCGATACAAAAATTAGCAAAAATATTTCCAAGAAGCTCATCATTGGTTACCTGCCCGGTGATTTCACCAAAATAGTAAAGTGCTTGCCTAATGTCAATAGCCAGCAAATCGCCACTTAAGTTGTCTTGTAAACCATGCTGTACTTTTTTGATTTCTTCCAGGGCTTTGTTGAGGCTGTCATAGTGCCGTGCATTGGTGACGATAGTATCCCCAGAGCTCAACGCACCGGTATTTACCAATGAAAGCAGTTTTTCTTTAAGCAGCTCGATACCATCCTGTTTGAGGGCGCTTATTAAAATGGCTTCAGGAAATTTCCCGGTGAGTGTTTGTAGGCTTTCGCCGGAAAGCAAATCGGTTTTGTTGGCGATTAACAAAACTTGTTTTTGTGGGTAATTGTTTTTGATTTTGTTGATTTCCAAATCCAGAGCTTCCAAATTGTTTTTATAAGCATTGGAATCAACTAAAAATAAAACCAATCGTGCCTGATTGATTTTTTCATACGTTTTTAAAATTCCAATAGATTCTATGGTGTCTATAGTATCTCTAATTCCCGCGGTATCAATAAACCGAAAGCCAATGCCTTTGATGGTAAGTTCATCTTCAATGGCATCCCTTGTAGTTCCTGCTATATCTGAAACAATGGCGCGTTCTTCATTAAGGAGGGTGTTGAGTAGGGTAGATTTTCCGGCATTGGGTGCGCCTGCAATGGCTACAGGTATTCCATTTTTAATCACATTTCCGGTAGCAAAGGAGTCGATGAGTTTTTTGAGTACATTTTCAATTTTGAAAAGCAGAGCTTCAAATTGCTTTCGGTCTGCAAATTCCACATCTTCTTCAGCAAAATCGAGTTCGAGTTCGATGAGTGAGGCAAAATGGAGTAGTTCTTCTCTCAGTTTTGCAATTTCGTTGCTAAAACCACCGCGCATTTGCTGGATAGCAACTTGATGTGCGGCTTGATTTTCACTGGCGATGAGGTCTGCTACGGCTTCAGCCTGGCTGAGATCCATTTTTCCATTAAGGAAGGCGCGCAGGGTAAATTCTCCTGCTTGAGCATTTCGACAGCCCTTTCGAAGCAACAATTGTATGATTTCTTGTTGAATGTATGAGCTTCCGTGACAAGAAAACTCGATGGTATCTTCTCCTGTATAGGATTTGGGGTTTTTAAAAACGGTTGCCAATACTTCATCGATTACTTTTTCTCCATCAAAGATGTGACCTAAATGCACAGTATGAGTGGGTTGATTTTTTAAGTTTTTATTGTGAATAGATTTAAAAATGGATGCGCCAATTGCAATAGCATCTGGCCCTGAAAGCCTTATTACAGCAATGGCACCGGCACCCGATGGAGTTGCAAGTGCTACTATGGTTTCTTGATTTTGCATAAGGTTGCAAAGGTACAAAGAAGTTAATTGGTGTGGTAAAAATTTACGCTAATGCTAATTTAACAATGAAATAACATAACATTTTTTTATATTTAACAAATAGAAAACAAAATGGTTTCAAAAAATTTTTTACTCTTTTTATATAAACATTCGGTTGCTTTTAGTACTGCTGCTTTTATTATAATTTTAATTTTTACTCAATCACTTGCTCTACAACGTTATCTTTTAAATCTTTCTAAACTTGAGAAGCAAAATACAGAGGAGCTCAATAGAGTTGTAGATCAATTGCAGTTTAATTTAAATTATGCACTTTCAACGACAAAAACCCTCTCTTTTATAGTTGAAAATTATGGTGTTCCGAAAGAATTTGACAGCATTGCTAAAAAGCTTTTGGAAGCCAATGATTTGATTGACGGCATTCAGCTTTTAGAAAATGGTGTGATTACTAAGATGTATCCATTGGAAGGAAATGAAATGGTGATTGGTTATAATGTGGTTGAAGATCCCTCCAGAGGCAAAGAAGTCTTAATTGCAGCAGAAAAAAAAGTGATGTATTTTGGTGGACCATTTGAGCTAAAACAAGGCGGGATGGGAGTTGTGGGTAGAATTTCTTTGGATATTAAAGACGATAGCCTTGCTTTTGCCGCTGTGGTCATCAGACTTGAAAAGCTTTTAGATTTAAGTGGAATATCAAATAGCAACGAGCGATATTTCTATCAGCTTTCAAAGCAAAATCCAGATACTAATGAAATGGAATATTTCATGGAATCTAATGAGGATTTTGCTGAGAGTCAAGTTGCAACACTCAAGGTTCCTATGGGTGAGTGGCAAATTTATGTTAAAGAGAAAAACGGGAATTATCTGGAAGGTGTTGTCTCTCTTTCAATTTTAGGACTCTTCTTAAGTTTTCTTGGTGGTTATATTACTCGTGTTCTTTTAAGGAAACCGGCAGAACTTCAGGAGCAGGTAACACTTCAATCAAAGATAATTCTTGATAATAAAAGACGGTTTCAGGCACTGGTAGAAAACAGTTTGGATTCTGTAGCAATTATCAGACCTGATGGTTCAAATATCTATGTTTCGCCCTCTGTGACTTCTGTTTTAGGCTACACTGACCAGGAGATCATGAAAATCAATCTTTTTGATTTACTTCACGATGATGACAAGCCCTTTGTTGCAGAAGAGATGCAATATATTATTAATAACCCCGGGGTGTCTATTAAAGGACATATCAGTAGAATTAAACATAAAGATGGATCTTGGAGATGGGTTGAGTCTTCAATCACCAATTTGTTAGATGATCCTGCAGTTAAAGGAATTGTGAACAATTTCAGGGACATAACACAGAAGAAAGATGCGGAAGAAATACTTTTAAAAGAAAAAGAATTGTCAGAGGCCATTATCAATAGTCTTCCAGGTATTTTCTATCTCTTCAATCAAAAGGGAGAGTTTCTCTTGTGGAATACTAATTTTGAATCAGTTTCTGAATATTCAGCTGAGGAAATTAAAAATATGCATCCAACAGCGTTTTTTGAAGGAGATGATCAGGTTCATATTCAGCAGCGAATCATGGAAACCTTTGAAAAAGGTGAAAGTTTTGCAGAGGCCTATTTTACAACCAAAAGTGGAAAGAAAATTTATCATTACTTCACAGGTTCTTTAATAGATTATAATGGAGAAACATGTCTTCTAGGAACCGGTATCGATGTCTCCTCAAGAAGAAAGGCAGAATTAGAGCTAAAGAAAAGTGAAGAACAAATGCTTTCAATCTTTAATAATTCTATAAGTGCAGTAATTATGATGGATGAAGAAGGCTTAATAACCAACTGGAACCCCAAAGCAGAAGAGATTTTTGGATGGAAAAAAGAGGAAGTGCTTCAAAAACAAATGCACCATTTCATCATGCCTAAAGAACATGTCAACCGTCACTTAAAAGGAATGGAAACTTATAAAAGAACAGGAAAGGGGCCAATAATTAATACCAATATTGAAATTGATGCTATTACAAAATCTAAGAAAAAAATCGACATTACTCTAGGAGTGACAACAGTGAGAATCAAAGGAAAAGATTTCTTTATTAGTTTTATTAATGACATCACTAAACGCAAACAAGAAGAAAGGATTAAGAGTTTTGAACAAGGTAATAGAGATGCCCTCATCAATTCAACTCCAGATTTGATATGGAGTGTTAGTAAAGATTTGACTCTCCTTACCGCAAATGAAGCTTTTAAAGCTTCCTTTAAAAAATACACCAATGACGATTTAAAAGAGGGTGCTTATGTGCTTCCACCGCAGCTAGATAAAGATTATACAAATTTCTGGAAACAACTTTATGAAAAAGCACTGAAAGGAGAATCTTATACCTATGAAAATGTAATCCCTTCAAATGAAAATCAAAATGAAATTGTAATGGAAACCAACTTTAGTCCAATCACGGTTGAGGATAAAATTGTTGGTGTTGCTTGCTCTGCCAGAAATATTACAGAAAGAATTAAAACTCAAGAGGAAATTAAAGAATACAATGAGAAACTAAAAACAGCTCAAGAAATTGCACAATTGGGTTATTGGGAACACAATTATACAAAAGAAGTTTTATTCTGGTCAGATCAAGTGTATCAAATATTTGAAGTAGAAAAAGAAAAATTTAGTCCAACTGTTGAAAGTTTTATTAATACTGTTGTTCCTGAGCATCGTGACAAATTTTATTTACACACAAAAAAACCCTATGATAAAGTTGAAAATCAAGATATTGAATATAAGATTAAAACCCATAACGGTAAAATAAAATGGATACATCAAAACGGGAAAAAAATCATCAACAAAAAAGACAATTCAATAACTTTTAAAGGGATACTAAGAGATATTACAGAGAGAAAAAACCAGGAAGAGAGAATTCTGGATTATATAGACAAATTAAAAACTGCTCAAAAAATTGCAAAATTAGGTTACTGGGAGTTTGATCTTCAAAACAATAAACTCACCTGGTCTGATCAAGTTTATGAAATTTGGGAAAATCACCCTCAAAAATTCGATGTCACTTTCGAAAACTTTTTTCAAACAATACATCCCGATGATCGCGAAAAATTTTCAGCAGAACAAGAGAATGTATTAAACGGAAAAAAACCACTTGAGATTGAACACCGAATAATTCTCAAAAACGGAAAAGTAAAATGGGTGATAGAAAGGGGTTATTTAATTAAAAATGAAAAGGGAGAGCCACTACTTTTGGAGGGTACAGTTCAGGACATCACTGAACAAAAGCAAATTGAAGTTGAGCTCAGGGAGCAATATAATTTTATCAATACCGCCCTTGAAAACCTTCCCATTGGCATTGCTGTAAATAAGCTCGATACAGGTGAAGTAACCTTAATGAACAAGCAATTTTCAAAAATATATGGCTGGCCAAAAAAGGAATTAGAAAACATTGAATCATTTTTTGAGAAAGTTTATCCAGATGAAAATTATAGAACTGAAATGAAAACCTTGATTCTAAAAGATATTGAGAGTGGAAACCTGAAGCGCATGAATTGGGATGGAGTCAAAATTACCACGAGAAAAGGGCAAGAGCGAATTGTTAACGCAAAAAACATCCCTGTTTATGAACAAAATTTAATGATATCTTCTGTACTTGATGTAACCGAAAAAACAATGGCAGAACAACAACTGGCACTTAGTAATGAACGATATGAATATGTAACAAAAGCAACTTTTGATGCTATCTGGGATTGGGATTTAATTAAAAATTCAATTTATTGGGGTGAAGGTTTTAAAAATATTTTTGGACACAATATTGAGAATACACCAGGCAATTACTGGTATGATCACGTGCACCCTGATGATGTCGATAGAGTAAAACAAAGTATTAACAGCTTGATTAAAAGCAACAGATTGAACTGGCAAGCCGAGTATCGATTTATGCATAAAAACGGAGACTACCGTTATGTAAAAGACCGGGGTATAATCTTGAGAAATGTGGAGAGAAAAGCACTTCGTTTTATTGGCGCTATGCAAGACATCACGCCTCAAAAAGAATATGAGCAAAAATTAATTGATGTAAATCAAAAACTTAGAAACCTGTCTGCTTACCTGCAGGAAGCAAGAGAGGAAGAACGCATCTCTATTGCACGTGAAATTCACGATGAACTTGGTCAACAATTAACCGGAATAAAATTAGATGCCGCTTGGTTAAAAAATATAATCATTAAACAGGCTCCAGAGGATACTGAAAGATCAGAACGCTTAATTGAAAGCATAAACAAGGCTATAAACGATGTGAGAAGAGTTGCTTCAAACTTGAGACCCGGCGTTCTTGATGACCTTGGTCTGGAAGCAGCTATAGAATGGCAAAGTCAAAAATTTCAAGAACAAACAGCCATAAAATGCACTATAAAATCCAAAAACCTCTCCGGAAATTACAAAAAGGAAATAAATACTGCTGTATATAGAATTTACCAGGAGGCTCTTACAAACGTTATGAGACATGCTAAAGCCTCTGAAGTGCATACACTACTTTATGAGGATAATAATGAGTTAATACTTGAAGTAAAAGACAACGGAATTGGTATCCAAGAAAAAGATAAAAACAATTCACATTCTCTAGGAATTACAGGAATGAGAGAACGTGCATTAATGATGAATGGAAGATTTTTTATTCAAAATCAGAAGAATGGAGGAACCAAAGTAAAACTTTTTGTACCTTTAAGTCTATAAAAATTAAATAGTATGAGAGTTTTAATTGCAGATGATCACGCAATTTTAAGAAAAGGATTGATAGAAATTCTATCCAGTTCTTTTCAAGATCTTGAGTACTATGAAGCTGCTAACGGCCTTGAGGCCATCCAATTGTCAAGAAGACATGATTTTGACTTAATACTCCTTGATATATCTATGCCGGGAAGAAACGGTCTTGACTCTCTAAAACAAATGAGAAGTGATGGTAACAATGCCAAAATATTAATTTTAAGCGTGCAACCGGAAGATCAATATGCAATTCGCGTTTTAAAGGCAGGAGCAAGTGGATTTCTCAATAAAGATAGTGCACCAGAAGAATTACTCAGTGCCGTTAGAACTGTCTTGAGTGGTAAAAAATACATTTCTAATACCATTGCAGAAAAACTAGCCCAATCTATAGGCACTCCGTTTGATAAACCACTTTATGAAAGTTTATCAGACAGAGAATTGCAAGTGCTTCAACTAATTGCATCTGGCAAGACTGTTTCAGAAATAGCAAAAGAAATTTCGTTAACAGTAAATACAATAAGCACCTACAGAGCTAGAATCTTAGAAAAACTGCAATTAAATAGTAATGCCGCAATCACAAGGTATGCTTTGGATAATAATTTAGTATAATTATTAATTCAACTTTATACCAAATCACAACTCAAACGATACCCTTTTTCTTTTATTGAAAGACAAATCTTTCAATCGCTTTTTTAGTTCATTCCTACAAAAAATGTTCTTTCTTAAATAAATTCCGGAAATGTAGAAAACCATCGTCACATTTTTGTAGTATAAATAACGACAGGCTATTCACAAGTTATACTATTTTATAAAATGTAAATATGTATGAATTTTACACCATCAAATTTTTTCATATTAATTGTGTTAATAAAGTTCATAAACAGGCTCCTTGTTAGAATAAATTTTTCATCCCCAAAGAAAGTCTTTAGGAGTCTGTTTTTGATAATTAAAATTAAATATAAACCGGTTTGCATACAAAAAGTATTGATTTTTTAAAAATTTTGAGAACACTAAGGTAGTTTTTGATTTTTTTTGATATAGGGAAAAAATTGATATTTATGCAGCCGGTTTTTTATTCAAATATTTTTCTAAATGAAACCCTCAAAAGCATCTGCTAAAATTACAGTTTTCATCTTAGTTCTTCTATATGCAATGCTCATCCTTTTTGTGATTTAAAGATCTTGTAGTACTCTTACCTACAATTTTTTAGCACTTAATACTATTTTAAAGACTTACATCCTTTCCTACATTTGATGAAGATTTTGAAACTTTAAAAAATGACTTTAAGAGTTGCCTCAATTGACGATTCACCAACAATAACTAAACACTTAAACTATCTTTTCAAAAAACACGATGAGATTGAATGGGTGGGACATGCATTTGACTTAGCAGAAGGAAAAAAAATAATTAAGTCTCAATTACCCGATGTTATTTTATTAGATATCATGGTTAATGAAGAAAGCGGTTTTGAATTACTTCACTTTATCAAACAGAATTATCCCGACATAGAAGTATATATGTTGAGTAATTTAAGTGATGAAATATATATTAAAAAAAGCAAACAACAGGGAGCTAGTCAATTCATTGACAAGTCTTTTGACTTTGAATCTATCTCCAGTTTGTTACTAAAAAAATATGAAGATAAAAAAAGCGAGCAGAAGTATTAAAGCAGTTTTTAATAGACCTTAAAAATGAATAATTACAATTTTCCATTAAAAATCAAAGAATTGATTGAACGTAAACCGCTCTTTAATATGGCGGTAAAAACATTTGATCAGTCTCATGAAAATAGCTTCTACACTTCAACATATAATGCCAAAGGCAAGAGGGTATTGTTTATTTGTGATTTTGAAGGGAAAATACGCTCTGTAGGTTCCCCATTTTCAGACATTGAATGTGAATTTAAAAATGCTCTTGAAAAATCAATTCTTGACTATATCCATCAAGAGGATGTTTATTTTGTGGTAGAACATTTGGTGCAATTACTTCAGGAAAACGAAGAAAGTGTTGTTTTTGAAGCACGCTTTTTATGTAGAAAAAATCAATACCACTACATAAAATGGCATGTTGGTTACATTTGTGAGTTATTTTTTTTCTACCCAATCCATTTTCCAAATACAGATATAACTTCATCACAAGCAGCAAATATTAAAATAGAGAACAATCCCTTTCAACAAATAGATTCAAACACATTCTATTGGAAATTAGAGGTTGAAAAAACCTTATTTGAATGGGACCATATCATCAACAAACAACTTAAAAAGTGTCTCGATTTTTAGAACGCTACTTGTAGTTGTTTTGACTACAAGAGATTCATATTAACCACTATATTTTAAATCAAACATTTCAATGATTTTTAAAAGATTTTTATAATTAGAATAAATGGTAATAATTTCTGTTGATGATTCTGAATCAATATCAAAACACTTAAAAGAGTTGATTGATAAAATGGATGGTTTTTCTTTTTCGGGAAATGCATTTTCCATTTCAGAAGCATTAGAACTTATTAAGACCGTCAATCCCAAAATTATTTTCTTAGACATTTTTTTAAAAGATGAAAATGGTCTGGTATTGTTGGCCTATCTGAAAGAAAACTTCCCGGAAATTATTGTCATCATGCTAACAAACAACAATGAGTTAATCTATAAAAATAAAAGCAAACAACTAGGTGCAGATTATTTTTTGGATAAATCCTATGAGTTTGACAAAATCCCACAGTTACTTAATTCGCTGGCTAATAAATAAAAAAATCAATTGCTTTTTAAGAACCCATCCCCAAAATCAATATAATGTTTCATTTGCATAATCAAGTTTTAAAAGAAAACTTCGAACTTAATATAAATGGATTAATAAAGCAGATCAATATTTTAGTTTTTGATCAAAGCGATGCTATACCTCAGATTCGTGCTGCTTTAAAAGAGTTATCAACTTACCGGTTTACCTTTTACAATTCCACAGATGAGGACGAGTTTAAGAGGATGATTAAAGCCATAAAACCTGATATTATAATTTCAGAACTACACCCTAACGAGACCAATGGTAACGAAATGCTGAATTATTGTAGAATGGTTTATCCAGATATTCCCTATATTATTTTTAGTGCTCACACCTGTAATAAATCTGCTTTACATTTTTTAGAACTCGGTGCTGCAGATTTTCTTACAAAAGAAAATCTCTTGGCTTTACCGGCAACAATTTATAAGGTTATAAGACAAAGTTTAGAAAAATTTCAAATTAAGGAAGCAAAAAAGCAACGATGGGAAGATGCCCAACGTTTTAAAGGCTTGATTGAATATTCTCTTGACCCTGTTATAACTTACAATGAATCTGGCGAAATTACTTATGCAAGTCCTGCAATAGAAAGGGTGTTGGGGTATAAAGTAGAAGAATTTATAGGCACAAATGTATTACAGCACATTCACCCTGACGATGTAATAATAAGAGAAAATACATTTAAAAAACTCATACAATCCTCCAGTAATTATGCAACTGTCGATGAAGAAAGATTACTACACAAAGAGGGCCATTATATCTGGGTAAAAGCCATTATTAGTGATGGAAGACTCATTCCCGGCATTAAAGGATTTATGACAAATTTTAGAGATGTCTCTGAAACAGTAAAAAGCAAAAAGGCACTCGAAAAAACACTCAAAGATCTTACAGACTATAAAATAGCACTTGATGAGAGTTCTATTGTTGGAATTACAAATCTAAGCGGTAAAGTTATTTATGCAAATGATGAATTGATTAAAATTTCAAAATTTTCACTAAACGAACTAATTGGCAGTGATTACAGATTATTCAATTCACATGAGCACCCAACAATTTTTTACTTAAAAATTTGGAAAACTATTTCTTCAGGCAAAATTTGGAAAGGCGAAATTAAAATGAAATCTAAAGACGATACATTTTTCTGGATGAATATGACCATTGTTCCCTTCTTAAATGCCAATAAAGAACCCTATCAATATATCGTAGTTATGCGAGACATAACACTCCGAAAATTAAGAACTCAGGAGTTGCATAATACAATTGACTTACTCTCTAGTCAAAACAAAAGACTTTTAAATTTCTCCTATATTGTGTCACACAATCTGCGCTCTCATACCAGCAATATGCAAAATTTAATAAGCTATATTGAAGAAACAGATGATGAAGCAGAAAAACTGGAAATGATAAATCATTTGAAAAATGTTACAAATGCCCTCGATGAGACTCTCTATAACCTCAATGAAGTGGTTTCCATTCAGACTGGTTCAAAAATGAAAATTGAAACCATACCCCTTAAAGCTTTTATAAACCATATTTTAAAAGTATTTGAAAGCAAAATAACAAATGCCAAAGCACAAATTGAAATTGAAATTAACGAAAACACCTCAGTAAACTACAACAAGAGCTATCTCGAAAGTATCACTCATAATTTATTGCTCAATTCAATAAAATACAAACACCCCGACAGAAATCCAATTATTAAAATAGCTTCTAAAAATGAGGGAGTTTTTACCATTTTGAGTTTTAGCGACAATGGTCTTGGTATAGATTTAAACAAACACAAAGACAAACTATTTGGAATGTATAAAACATTCCATAACAATACTGATTCCAGAGGATTGGGTTTGTTTATGAGTAAAAATCAAATTGAAGCAATGGGTGGAAAAATTGAAGTTTTCAGTGAAGTGGGTCGAGGCACTACCTTTGAAATTTATATAAAGAAAAACAATAAATAAATGATGAATCCAAAAACGCTGTGTATTATTGACGACGATGATTTGTATAAATTGCTATTAAAAAAGACAATTCAAAATTTGAAAACAAATACTCAAGTGATTTCATTTTCTAATGGAGAAGAGGCGATAAAAGGGTTATTTGCACTCAACTCAAACGCTAATAGTCTTCCCGATATCATTCTTTTGGATATCAATATGCCTGTAATGGATGGATGGGAATTTATGGAGCATTTCCTTGCTCTAAAAGACCATTTTAAAAAGGAAATAACGCTTTATATAGCTAGTTCATCTATTGCAAGTCAAGATATTGAAAAGTCAAAATCCTTTAAAGAAATTTCGGGTTATTTGGTCAAACCCATTATTAAGGAAACCATCAAGAATTTACTTGAAGAAAAAGTGATCTTGTAACAAAAAGGAAATAATTTAGACCCATAGTTAACATCAATCATAAATAGATAAACTATGGAAGTCATCAATCCAAACAACACGATTCCGCTTAGGAAAGACAATCAACTGCTTTTACTAACTCATTTATCTCAACTCCTTACCTATGTAACCGGTTTTGGGGGCTTATTGGTTCCCATCATCATATGGGCCGTTAATAAAGATAAAATTGAAGGACTGGATCAACACGGAAAAGAAATCATCAACTTTCAGCTTAGTATGATTCTTTATGCTCTAATTTGTATTCCACTTATACTGGTTTTAGGTTTAGGTATTTTAGGACTCATTATATTGGGCATCATTTCATTTGTTTTTCCAATTGTAAATGGTATTAATGCCAGTAACGGTAACTTTTCAAAATACCCTTTTACCATTCGATTTTTACAATAAAAAAAACCACAATTTCAAAAGAAATTGCGGTTTAGACATTGTGAGGTTAAAAATACTAACGGTTAAAATTCAAACATTTTCAGTTAGTAATATTTTTGAAATATAAATATAAATTAATTATTTAACATAACAGGCATGACGAGCATCAGGATGTGCTCACCATCATCTAGACCGTCTGCCGGCGTTAAAATACCTGCGCGATTGGGTAATGACATTTCAAGAGAAACTTCATCGCTCGTTAAATTTGCCAGCATTTCTGTTAAAAAACGCGAGTTAAACCCAATTTGCATATCGTCACCTTGATAACCACAGGTGAGGCGCTCCTCAGCTTTGTTTGAGTAATCAATATCTTCTGCCGAAATATTTAATTCTGCACCGGCTATTTTTAAACGAATTTGATGCGTAGATTTATTTGAGAAAATGGAGACTCGTCTCACAGAACTCAAAAATTGGCTCCTATCAATGGTTAATATATTTGGATTTTCTTTGGGAATGACCGCTTCATAATTGGGGTATTTACCGTCAATCAAACGGCAAACCAACTCGATGTTGTCAAATATAAATTTTGCATTCGATTCATTGTACTCAATCAATACGTCCTCTTCACTCCCCGCAAGGATAGATTTCATAAGATTTAGGGGCTTCTTTGGCATAATAAACTCAACAGTTTCTGATGCTTTAACATCTTCCCGGGTATATTTAACCAGTTTATGAGCATCTGTTGCTACAAAGTTTAAACTTTCTGTAGAAAACTGAAAAAACACACCACTCATAACCGGTCTTAAATCATCATTTCCGCTAGCAAAAATAGTTTTACTAATAGCAGTAGCCAGAATATCTGCTTGAATAACAGTACTACTGGGGCTAACTATTTCTATTGCTTTAGGAAACTCTGCTCCATCTGCATAAGCTAAGGCATATTTTCCGTGATTGGAGCTAATTTCAATTGTGTTGTTGTCTTCAACAACAAATGTAAGAGGTTGTTCAGGAAAGGTTTTTAAAATATCAAGTAACAATCTGGCAGAAACGGCAATGCTTCCTTTACTATCACACTCAACTTCAAGAGTTCCTGAGATTGTGGTCTCTAAATCTGAAGCAGATACTCTTAAAGAATTCTTATCTAATTCAAAGAGAAAATTTTCAAGAATGGCGAGGGTATTACTTGTGTTAATAATTCCACCTAAAACCTGTAGTTGTTTTAGTAAATATGAACTGGATACAATAAATTTCATTGGTAACTATATGTTTTGTGCTGTTAGCATTTCACCTATCTACAAATATATTGCAATATGATTTAAAGCCGAAACAAACTTATTAACAAAAATCAAGTGTATTTTTTCTTGCGAATCCACCAAAAAATTCCTCCAAATAAGGAGAGTATCACCAATGGTAACAATAGATTAAAGGCTTGCCATTTGCCGCGCTGATGAATTGTTTTTTGTTGGTCTAGAAACGGGATTACAATTTCCTTGCTTCTAATGTTTATAAGTCCGTTTTCATCTAGCAAGTAATTTACTGTATTGAGCAGAAAATCTTTATTTCCATATCGGGTGTTGGTCCATTTGTCAAAGCCTAACTCTAGAGGTCTGTTGCCTTGAAATTGGTTTTTTATGACATTTCCGTCACTAATAACGACCATTTTTGTTTCAACTCCTTCCTCTTTGTTATTTTTAATTTCAAAAGGCTTGAGGCGGTTTTTGTAAACAGAAGTAAATGCTCCTTCTAAAAGCACAGCAAGAGGTATTTCGCCGGCAGAAAATACCTTCATATCAGGTTTGTTTTGTAGCACATTAAGATTGCCCATAATCTCTGTGTCAAGACTAATTTTAGCAGGCATACCCATCACTCGTGTGATGGGGGAGGTCGAGAGCAAAACAGTTTTTTTAATGCCGTTGTCCAATAAGTCGATGGGACTGGCAAAATCAAACTTAACGGCCTCAATGTTATTTACAATGGGGTGATTTTTGGCAGGCGTTGATAATGGACTGTAAAACCAGGGATAAGTATTAAACTGGCTATCAGACTCTGTGCCTGTAGCCAAAACAATGGGAGCGGCATACAAATCATTTACCAGTACAGGATTAATTCTCAAACCATAGCGAAAGAAAAAATCTGTCAGATTTAATGTACTCCCAAAAGCAAAAGTAGAACCGGTATTAAAAAGGCTATCCATTTCCACAGTGACCTTATCTACCAGCCAAAGGCTCTTTCCTCCATTCATAGTATATTGATCCAAAACATATTTTTCTTCTTCCGTAAAGGCTTCTGTGGGTTGTGCAGAAATGATGAGGTCATATTCCTTTATTTCTTGAAGGGCTCTATGAGGACTAACAGCAACAGAATCTAAAGTAAATTTTGCCGTGAAATAATTTTCCTTAAGAGTCGTAATAAAATCTGCAATGTACCTGTCGCTTAATTGACCGTTACCACTCAAAACAGCTACTTTTTTTGATTTTGGCGTGATAATTTTATTAAAACCATCTGCAAAAGCATATTCGAGATTTTGAATAGAATTTACTATGCGTTCTTCAGAGGTAGCACCCAATTGATTTTTGAGTAATGGCACTTGCACAAGCCGCTCTTCATAACTTATAATTGCCCAGGGATAAACAAATTCTTGGGTAAAGCGCCCGCCATCTTGAACACTCACTTGAGCCGGTAAAAGGGATTCCTTCAATTCAGTTATCATTCGACCAAAGTAATTGTAGTAATTCACTTCTTGAATCCACTCTTGCTCAGAAATTTTTTTGTTTTCAAATTGGGTTCTTTTTACCTTTAAATTGCTTTCTAAACTCGCCAGGTTATCCTCCAGACTTTCAAGGTATTGTTCTCCTTCAACAAAATCAAATTTGAGGTTTGAATTTTTGGCGGCAAACTCTTCAAGCAATTGACGGGTTTCACTTTGCAATCGTCTAAATTCTGCCGGAAAACTTCCTTCCAATAAAACCTCTACCACTACTGGTTTATCTGAAGCATCAAGTGTTTCAATTGCTGCTTGAGAAAGCGTATATCGCTTATCTTGGGTGAGGTCAATTCGACTGTAGAATTGATTGCCAATAAAATTGAAGCCCAAAACGAGCAGTAAAAGCCCCAGAAATTTTTTTGGATGTGAGGATTTTTTAAGCATTGTCTTTTTCCAGTTTCAAAAGGGTTAAACCTAAAAAAAAGAAAGAAATACTTATAAAATAAATCACATCACGTGTGTCTATGACTCCACGTGCTACACTATCAAAATGTGATTGCATACCAAGTTTTGAAACAAAATAATCATAAGTGCCAAATAAATTGTAATTAGCAAGTCCTTCAAATCCATAATACATAAAAAAACACAAAAAGACAGCGATTATAAAAGCAACTATCTGATTTTCTGAAAGGGTAGAAGCAAAAATACCTATAGAGCAATAGGCCAGTATCAGGAAAAATAAGCCTAGATAAGAACCCATTGTGCTACCAAAATCCCAATTTCCTGCAGGATTTCCCAATTCTGAAATGGTGTAAACATATAAAAATGTGGGGAGTAATGCCAGCAAAATTAAAATGACAGCTCCCAGATATTTGCCTGCTATAATTTCTTTAATTGATAAAGGCATGGTGAACAATAACTCCAATGTGCCCATTCTTCTCTCATCACTAAAACTGCGCATAGTAACTGCCGGAATCAAAAACAACAATACCCAAGGGGCAAGCTGAAAAAAGAATGTCAATTCAGCAAATCCCGCATTTAAAATATTAAACGGCCCATCAAAAAGCCACAAAAACAAACCGTTAATCACTAAAAAAACACCAATTACCAAATAGCCAATCAGCGAGCCGAAAAAGGAGTGTATTTCTTTTTTAATGAGTGCAATCATAAGTTAGACTATTAACTATTTGAAGACTTTAATATTGTCTGGGTATCACAAACATTCCCACACAGAGCAAAAATAGAAATAACTTTGGATATTTAGACTTTAAAACCGAGTTCCTCTCAACTCAAACCTGTAAGGTTTTTAAAACCTGACAGGTTTGCACAAGCATTTCAAAATCAAAAAATCCTATATTTGCAAATAACAACCCGATATGGAATACCTCAAAACCGCATTTAAAGACCTGATTGTCTGCAAACCCAAACTCCTTGGCGATAGCAGAGGTTATTTTTATGAAACCTTTAATGAAGCGCATTTCAAAGAAAACACAGGGCTTAAAGTTCATTTTGTACAAGATAATCAGTCTATGTCACAGTTTGGAGTGGTGCGAGGTTTGCACATGCAGGGTGGCGCATTTGCTCAAGCAAAACTGGTGCGTTGTGTCAAAGGGAAAGTGCTTGATGTGGTCGTAGATATGCGTGAAAATGAACCCACTTTTGGCACGTCATTTACCATAGAGCTCTCTGAAGATAATCATACTCAACTCTTTATTCCAAGAGGTTTTGCACACGGCTTTTCGGTGCTTAGTGAGACAGCAATTTTTGTCTATAAATGTGATAATTTTTACAATCGCGATTTTGAAATTGGGGTAGCCTACAATGACCCCCATTTTCAAATTGACTGGCAGTTAGTTCCTAACGATATGAAACTTTCTGAAAAAGACAAAAACAATCCCGCTTTCGCGAAAGCATATAAAAAACTCAAAGCCTTGTAGTTATGTTTTCAAAATCAGGCATTTTGGTTACCGGAGCAAATGGTCAATTGGGGCAGGCATTGAAAAAAAATTCACAAAGTCCAAATTCTTTTTTTTATACTGACGCCGCTTCTTTTGATATTACAAATAAAGAACAGATGAGTTCGGTTTTTGAAAAATTAAAGCCCCTAGTTGTCATTAATACTGCGGCATACACCCGGGTAGATCAAGCAGAAACCGAAATTGAAAAGGCTTATGAGCTTAACTCTAAAGCCGTTAAAAACCTTTCAGAATTATGTGTAAAATACAATTGCTCACTCATTCACATTTCAACAGATTATGTGTTTGACGGAAAACAGACCATCCCCTATAAAGAAACAGATACTACAAATCCGGTTACAGTCTACGGAAAAGGCAAAAGAGAAGGGGAGTTAATCATTACGAAAAGCGGCTTGCAGTCATATGCGATTGTTCGCACCTCCTGGTTATACAGTGAGTTTGGACACAATTTTTATAAAACGATGCTTCGTCTTGCTGAAACTAAAAATGAACTCAATGTGGTAAATGATCAAAGAGGGTCTCCCACTAATGCCAACGAATTGGCAAAAGCATTAGGCGTAATAGCTTCAAAATTAAATCCTGAAAATTCCGGGATATATCATTTTTGTAATGAAGGCGAAACCACCTGGTATGGTTTTGCTAAAGCCATTTTTAATAAACACAAGCTCGATATAAAAGTGCATCCGGTTTCCTCATCTGAATTTCAAACAGCGGCTCAACGACCTGCATATAGCGTTCTCGATACCACAAAAATCAAAAGGGTTTTTAATATTGAAATTCCCTCCTGGGAAGAAGCTTTAGAAAAGCTTTAAATTGGGGTTTGAAAAAAAAAATACCTGAAGCAGGGCGGCTTCAGGTATTTGTAACTACTAAATGATCTGGGGATTAATCATCTAGTAAATCAATAGCATCTTTTATTAACTCCTTGATTTGATTGGCTAAGCTATTATTGCCATCTTGGTCGGTAGGGCTAATTTCAATAACTCCATCGCCGTTGTCATCAGTAGCTCCGGTTAAGTCAATCACGTTTGTGTTAAATAAAAAGCTGAGGTCAAAGTTTATAATTAGATTTTCTCCGTCATTTTCGATAACAATAGGAACATTTACATCTTCAAATTCAATTTCTACATCTTCTTCAAAGTTGTGCCAAAACAGAAAAGGGGTTCCATTAATTGTTCCTTCTATAAGAATAGAACGTTGAAATAGTTCATTTTGGGGATCTCTATTCCTGGTTATGTCAAATTCAAGCTCCTCATACTCTCCAACAGGAACATCAACAGTTGCGATGGGAAAAACCAAATTGGGTTCAGAAAGGTTCAATACAAAGGGTCCTTCTAACTCAATGTCGCTGTAAAAATTTCCTCCGATACCTCCGTCGTCGTCGTCACCAAAGTCATCGTCATCAAATTCAAGTTCAAAGTCTTCTACATTTATTAAAAATTTGGTGATTTCAATTTCTCCAGCAGCTCTACCGGAATTGAAAGTGGCTTTTGCTCCCAACACAGTTGATGCTGTCTCATCAGATGAATTTGAACTGTCATCTTTACTGCAGGAAACTAATACAAAGGTTGAGAGTGTTAAAATGAATAAGGGTTTAAAAATCATTTTTTTCATAATAAATTATTTTTGTTTGTGTTTGTACTTAAAACAATTAAAAAACAATTTACCCTACCTTTTTTATTAGTGAAGTACCAAAAAAGGTATTTTTTTTTGATAGTTTATTTTACTTTTTTCGGGATTAAAAAAAAGTTGTTGAAAAAAATGAATGTTTTTTGCAACCATAGCAATGATTTTTATTTGATGGGTTTCAACACATTTTTGTATGGCTTGATTCATGTTTTGATGAGTTATGGTGTGAAACACGTGGTTTGAATCAGAAAAATAATCAGCTAATAACTCTTTATTTTGCCTCATTTCTTCAAATACTACATCCGTGGATTTGGTCACGTGAACTATATGTAATTTGGCGTCAAACAAATCTAGTATTGAGCTAATTGGGTTGAGTAGTTTGGGACCAAAGAAGATGCTGTAATCAGTGGGTAAGGCTACTTGATCAATTTTTGTAAATTTTGCATTTTCAGGGATGACAAGCAAGTTGCATTTAACCTTATTGAGAACATCTGTTGTGTTTGAACCCACATTCCTTTTTTTAATCATATTTGCTCCTTGGGTTCCCATAACAATCAAATCAAGATGTTTGTCCTGAACCTCATTTCTAATCGCATCAACTAAAGAACCGTTTGCTACCAAGGCAAAAAAACGGTGATTAAACTTTAAATTCTTCTTTTCAATTTCTTGAATGAGTTGATTGAGTTTGTTTTTATACTCCAAATCTTGTATGATGTGATCTTGCTTGCGAGATGAACCAATTTCATCGCCATAAGCCATTTCATTAACGTAGAGTAAATAAAAAGTACAGCTACAGTTTTTAAAAAACTGAAGCACATACCTTATGGCATTCCAGGAATTTTCTGAAAAATCTGTTGGAATTAAAATGTTTGTCATTTTTTTTTACCCAATGTTTGAAAGCAAAAATAGATTGAAAGTAAGGCGTGTAAAATGACAAATATCATAAACACAAAACTCATGGGTTTGTTAACAATTTTTATGAGCACGTTTTCGAGATTCTTTATGTTTTTAAGTACCTTTGAAGATTGATTATGGGAATATTTAAAACACGCAAAAACAAGAAATTCACTTATGAGCCCCGTTATTACAAAAGTGATAAGGAAGGGAGTCCTTTTCAAATTGAACGAAAATTTGATCAGTTTAGAAAGGCAACAGGTGATACAACCGGACTTAAGGCTAAATTTACAAACGCCTGGGATGATTTTAGAAACAACTCTGACAAGGCAACCAATAAGACCATCTTGATCATCATTATGATCTTAGTTCTCCTGTTTCTTTTTATCATTGATTTTGACCTTTCTATTTTTAAGAAGCCTTTATAAATGGCAGATAAAATTCATCTATTACCTGATCACGTAGCCAATCAAATTGCAGCCGGAGAAGTCGTGCAACGCCCGGCATCTGTGGTTAAGGAATTGCTGGAAAACGCCATAGACGCAGGTTCATCTCACATTAAATTACTTATAAAGGACGCAGGAAAAACACTCATTCAAGTAATTGATGATGGTGAAGGAATGAGCACAACAGATGCTCGATTGAGCTTTGAACGCCACGCTACTTCAAAAATAAAATCTGCAGAAGACTTATTTCATCTACACACTAAAGGTTTTCGTGGTGAGGCACTCGCCTCCATTGCTGCTGTTGCCCACGTCGAGTTAAAGACCAAAACCGAAAACGATGAGGTGGGTTCTATCTTAAAAATTGAAGGCAGTGAGTTGGTAGAACAAGAAATAATCGTTACACCCAAAGGAACTTCTGTAGCCGTAAAAAATTTGTTTTTCAATATTCCCGCACGTCGCAATTTTCTCAAATCAAATCCCGTTGAAACCCGGCATATTATTGACGAATTTCACAGAGTTGCTCTGGCACATCCCAATGTGGGCTTTTCTATGTTTAATAACGGAGCCGAGGTTTTTCAATTACCTGCTTCCAATTTGCGTCAACGCATTGTGAGTATTTTTGGCTCAAAAACCAATGAAAAACTCGTTCCTGTTTCTGAAGAAACACCCATTGTAAAGATTGAAGGTTTTGTCATCAAACCTGAATTTGCAAAAAAAAGCAGAGGAGACCAGTTCTTTTTTGTCAATGACCGATTTATTAAAAGTGGTTATTTACATCACGCTGTTTTGGCCGCTTTTGAAGGTTTACTTAAAGAGGGTATGCAACCCGGTTATTTTCTATTTCTTCAAGTGGATCCAAAATCAATTGACATCAATATACATCCCACCAAAACCGAGGTAAAATTTGAAGATGAACACGCGCTTTATGCGATGCTTAGAGCAGCAGTCAAGCATAGCTTAGGACAATTTAATGTCGCACCTGTTCTCGATTTTGATCGTGACAAAAACCTGGACACACCCTATGAATACAAAAACAGGCCTGTTGGAATCCCTCAGGTTGAAGTAGACAAAGACTTTAACCCTTTTAAGGAAAATACAGGAACGGCTCAAAAAAATATTTCTTTTCCGTTTAAACGGGAAAAAACGCCTTCTTGGGAAGGACTTTATGCCGGTCTCAAAGATCAAAATAAACATGTTTCAAAAGAGATTAATCTCGAAGACATTGAGTTTGAAAGTGAAGAGGTTAGTGGTTCCTTGTTTTCAGAATCTGAAACCTTTACTACACAAAATACATTTCAGTTACACAATAAATATGTGCTTGTTTCTGTTAAGAGTGGTTTTTTGGTGATTCATCAACAACGGGCTCACGAGCGGGTTTTGTATGAAGAACTTTTGAGAAATATTACGGTACAGGAAGCCATCAGTCAGCAATTGCTATTTCCTTTGAAATTTACTTTTTCAAAAAATGATTTGAACGTTTTAAAGAATTTTAGGGAGCAACTTGAGTTTACGGGTTTTAATTTTGAAGACTTTGAGGCCGATGTTATTTGTGTTAAAGGAATTCCGGCAGGAGTAAAAGATACAGATATTAAGAAAATTCTAGATCAGTTGCTGGATGACCTCAATGAGCAAGTACCGGATACCGGTTACAGTCAAAATGATGTTTTGGCAAAATCGATGGCAAAATCACTTTCAGTAAAAACGGGCGTAACCTTGGGAAAAGAACAACAGGAACATTTGGTAAATAGTTTGTTTGCCTGTAAAGAGCCCTCTTTTTCACCCGGTAACCGCCCTGTATTTATTACAATACCCATTGATGATATTGACAAAAAGTTTTACTAAATTTATATTATGGGAAGAATTTCAGAAACTGTAAAGGTTTTATTGATTATTAATATTTTATTTTTTGTAGGCACAATCTCACTTGGGCAACAGGCCTATGACTTGTTTGCCTTGCATTATCCGGCCAATGAGAAATTTCAGTTTTGGCAATTGCTTACCCATATGTTTATGCACGGTGGCACAACACATATTTTTTTGAATATGTTTATGTTGTATATGTTTGGAAGCATTTTAGAGTTTAGTTTAGGTCAGAAAAAGTTTTTATTTATCTATTTTTCAGCCGGCTTTGGTGCAGCAGCAATGCAACTGCTTTTTTTATATATGGGTTATCAAGATGCAATCCAAACACTGCAAAGTGCGGGAGTCACTTTACAACAAATACAGGAAAGCCAAAACTTGTTTCTAGAAAGCGGAAGGTATTACATATTTAATAATGTATCTCCTGAGGTTTCAGAAAATTTAATATCAAATTATGCTTCAAAAATGGTGGGGGCATCTGGAGCAGTTTTTGGAGTAATGGCCGCTTTTGCAGTGCTTTATCCCAATATGCCTTTGTACTTAATTTTTATCCCCATTCCCATAAAAGCAAAGTATTTGATTGGTGCTTACTTTGTCTTTGATTTATACAGCGCAGCTTCAGGAAACACTATTATTGGACCGACAAATGTTGCTCACTGGGCACACGTGGGAGGTGCAATTATTGGTTTTATAGTGATGTGGTACTGGAAGAAAAACAGCTTTAATCAAAATAGATGGGATTAACTAAAATGTCTATTATCAAGCACCAAAATCCAAATAAAAACCTGAATCTTGAAACTTGAAACTTGAAACCTGAAACCCCTATGAACACATTAGAACAAGCAAAATACAAATTCAGAATGGCCAATGTAGTTGAAAAACTCATTGTAGTTAATGTGTTGATTTTTGTTTTGATGTATTTATTTCAGGTCGTTTTTTTCTTATTTGAAATGCCTTTGAATACGATTTCAGACTGGCTGGTATTTTCTAAAGATCCTGAAGATTTACTTTACAAACCCTGGAGTATCATTACCTATGCTTTTTTGCATCAGGGTATTTTTCATATTTTTTTTAATATGCTCATTCTCTTTTATTTTGGGAATTATTTTTTAATTTATTTTACCCCCAAACGCTTGTTGAACTTTTACTTTTTGGGAGCCATAGCCGGTGCAATGGTGTACTTGTTAAGTTATAATCTCTTTCCTGTTTTTTCTGGCGTTGGCAGGTCTTACATGCTGGGAGCATCTGCATCAGTAATGGCGGTTTTGGTGGGGATAGCGACCAAAGTTCCCCATCTGGGTGTGCGACTTATTTTAATTGGAACCGTAAAACTTTGGCATATTGCAGCCGTATTTATCGTGCTGGATTTAGTGAGAATGCCCATGGGAAATGCCGGCGGGCACCTAGCACATCTTGGCGGGGCTTTGTTGGGTTATCTGTATGTAAAACAACTGGATAAAGGAAATGATATTGGTGCTTGGTGGGAATCATTTTCAGACTGGTTTGTTGGGTTGTTTTCCTCTTCAAAGAAAAAACCTTTCAGGACAGTGCACCGCAATACAACAACCCGAAAACCAACTCCTCAAAAGAAAGATAAAGGCGATAAGCAAAAAAAAATAGATGCCATACTCGATAAAATCAGCAAAAGTGGATATGACAGTCTAAGCAAAGAGGAAAAAGATTTTTTATTTAAATCAGGCAACGAAGATTAAAAATGAAAAAACTGGGGCTCATCGATAAATTCATTTTTTTCTTAAATTCTGTTGTTGCTCTTTGCCTGCTTCTTTCTTTACTGGTTCCATATATACCTCCTCAAAAATTTCCTTTACTGGCTTTATTGAGTCTAGTGGTATCTCCCTTACTTTTTATAAATGTTTTGTTTTTTTTGTTCTGGTTGTTACGTGTTAAACGACAATTACTCTTATCCCTCATTGTTCTGATAATTTGTGCTGTACAGTTTAACTCCTTTTATCGTTTTGATTTTGGTGAAGCACCCGCTCTAAAAAATAACCAACTAAAAGTGATGAACTACAACGTGAGGTTGTTTAACATCTATAACTGGATTAAAGATCAAACAATTCCGAAACAAATTGCACAGCTCATTGCAGATTCAAACCCCGATGTGATTAGTTTTCAGGAGTATTCCGGTAATAAAAATCTGAATCTCACTTCATACCCCCATTCTTATATTCATTTGGTCAAACAAAAACCTCAATTTGGTCAGGCCATCTATTCAAAATTTCCAATACTCAACAAAGGCAGTCTTGGTTTTGAAGGTACTTCCAACAATGCGATTTTTATAGATATCAAAAAAGGAAATGACACCATACGCATTTATAACATCCATTTGGAGTCAATGCAAGTTCATGAAACCGATGTCGATTTTAATCAGGAAACCTCAAAACGGTTGATTAAAAGAATGGTACAATCGTTTCAAAAACAACAAACTCAAGCTGATAAAATTCTAAAACATTCAGAAAATACAAACCATAAAACCATCATAATGGCCGATTTAAACAACACGGCTTTTTCTTATGTTTACCGAAAAATAAAAGGCACTAAAAAAGATGCCTTCGCCGAAAGGGGAAAAGGACTTGGTTCCACCTTTGTCTTTAAAAAAATACCCTTACGCATTGATTTTATTCTTGCCGATCGTGCCTTTTTAATCAATGACTTTAAAACGCACTCTGAAGGATTATCTGACCATTTTGCTATTTCTTCAGTGTTGAGTTGGGAATGAATCATTCTGTAACTTTAAAAACAAGTTTTGTGCCTGGATCTGTGTTTTGGCAAGAACATTAAAATTTGTAGAGTGTACTTTAAAACGAATACTCTTTAACCATTTTTTTTTTAGTTTAAGCACATCGATGTATTACTAAGACTTAGGTTGTTAAGGGTTCAAATTACAACAACTCCTTAATGCGTTCCGGAGGTCTTCCAACGACACCTTTGTCTCCTGCAATTACAATGGGGCGTTCAATGAGTTTGGGATAGTTAACCATCGCTTTGATGATTTCGTCGTCAGACAAATCTTTTCTTTTGAAATTTTCTTTCCAGTCAGCTTCACCTTTTCTAACGAGGTCTAGGGGAGGAATACCCAGTTTTGAAATAATGGATTTTAATTCTTCTTCTGAGGGCGGGTTTTCAAGATATAATATCACTTCAAACTCCTTTTTTGAATCCTCCAAAATCTGCAAACCCTCTCGGGATTTTCTGCAACGCGGGTTGTGGTATATTTTCATATTTAAAATGTGTTTTCACAAAGATAAAATTTACAAATAACAGCGCAAACCCAGACTTAGTGCTTCTAATTTTATAACTCTTTTTCTTCCTCTTTTTGTCCCATCATCATCAAATAGGCTTTTAAAAAGCTATCAATTTCTCCGTTTAATATAGCGTCTGTATTGCCGCTTTCATGACCTGAGCGCACATCTTTTACCAATTTGTATGGATGCAATACATAATTGCGTATTTGTGATCCCCATTCAATTTTCATCTTTGCAGCCTCGATATCATCTCGATGTGACAATTGTTTTTGGAGTTCGATTTCATACAATTGCGATTTTAGCATCTGCATTGCGCGATCTCTGTTATCGTGTTGAGAGCGGGTTTCAGAACAACTTATTTGAATACCGGTGGGTTTGTGAGTCAGTTGTACTTTGGTTTCAACTTTGTTTACATTTTGACCTCCGGCGCCACTCGATCTGGCAGTGATGATTTCAATGTCTGCAGGATTGATTTCAATTTCAATGGTGTCATCTACAAGAGGGTATACATAAACTGAAGCAAACGAAGTATGCCTTTTGGCATTGCTGTCAAAGGGTGAGATGCGCACCAAGCGGTGTACGCCGTTTTCACCTTTTAGCCATCCAAATGCAAAATCACCTTCAATTTCTAATGTTACGGTTTTGATACCGGCTACATCTCCTTCCTGAAAATTGAGCTCTTTCACTTTAAAGTTGTTTTTTTCAGCCCACATCATATACATACGCATTAACATGGCTGCCCAATCACAACTTTCAGTGCCACCGGCACCGGCAGTGATTTGAAGTACAGCACTTAAAGAATCACCTTCTTCAGAAAGCATATTCCTAAATTCCAGGTCTTCAATCGCCTCGAGGGCTTTGTCGTATGCTTTTTGTGCTTCGGCTTCTGTGGCGTCATTTTCTTTGAAGAACTCATAAAGCACTGAGGCTTCTTCAGCAAGTGTTGAAGCTTTGGTAAAATCTGAAACCCACTTCTTTTTGACACGCAAAACCTTCATAAAAGCCTCTGCCTCGCGGGCATTGTTCCAAAAGTTGGGGTCAAAGGTTTTCTCTTCTTCGTTAGTGATTTCTACCTGTTTGGCATCTATGTCAAAGATATCTCCTCAACGCGCTGATGCGTTTTTGGAGCTCTTTGATTTGTTCTATTTGAACCATAATCAAAAATTTTTAACAAAAATAGATTTTTTGAAGTGTGTAACCCAAGTAAATTCTTTTAATTTTTAATATAATGGATTATGGCCACTAATACACGAATATTTTATATAAACCTGACAGGTTTTAAAACCTGTCAGGTTTGGAAAGCTATATATCCTTTATAATACATTTGTGAATTCGTGGCTTTTTAATGACAAAAGTGTAATTTTATGAAAAATTACAAAGTATATGACAATTGATTTAAGAAGTGACACTGTTACCAAACCCACACCGGGAATGCTACAGGCTATTATGAATGCAAAAGTGGGGGATGATGTCTATAAAGAAGACCCCACAGTAAACACTCTTGAAGAACGGCTTGCAACTATGTTTGGTAAAGAAACGGCACTGTTTTTCCCTTCCGGGAGTATGGCAAATCAAGCAGCAATTAAACTACACACTCAACCCGGCGAACAACTCATTTGTGATCAATGGGCTCACGTTTATAATTATGAAGGTGGAGGTGTGTCTTTTAACAGTGGTGTGTCCTGCAAACTTGTGCAAGGCCAACGCGGAATGATTACCGCACAACAAGTAGAAGAAAACATCAATCCGCCCGACTTTTATCACAGCCCTTTGACCAGTTTGGTATGCCTAGAGAATACCACCAACAAAGGAGGAGGAGCTTGTTATGACTTTGAAGAAATCAAAAAAATAAGAGCGGTTTGTGACAAACATAAACTGGGATTACACCTTGATGGAGCTCGTTTATTCAATGCGCTGGTTGCAAAAGGGGAAACCCCAAAACAGTATGGTGACGTGTTTGATACTATTTCCATTTGTTTGTCAAAAGGTTTGGGAACCCCTTTGGGCAGTGTTTTAATAGGAAATCAGCCCATTATGAAAAATGCGATGCGTGTGCGTAAAGTGCTCGGAGGCGGAATGCGTCAAATAGGTTTTATGGCAGCTGCCGGAATTTATGCCTTAGACCACCACATTGAGCGGCTTGCCGAAGATCATAAACGTGCAAAGGATTTAGGCGAAGTTCTCAAACAACAGTCTTATGTTGCTAAAGTGGAAACCGTGGAAACAAACATTGTGATATTTTATTTGAAACCTGCTATTCATGAAAACAAGTTCATAGAAGGCCTCGCTTCAAAAGGTGTGCGCATAAGTGCTATGGGTCAGGGCAAGTTGCGCATTGTAACCCATCTTGATTATACAGAAGCGATGCATCAATCATTTAAATCGATCCTCACTCATTTGTAAATAAGATTATTATATCTACCTTTAAACCATTAAAATAACCGACTCAAAAAATAAATTTCCATGAAAAAACAATTAATATTTTTAGTAATGCCCTTTTTACTGCTCATTTTGTTTTTTACCGGATGCAAATCCTCCACCGATGAAAAAGAGGTAAAAGCAGACCAATCCAAAGAATTAAATGAATGGTTTGATGCCAAATATGAAGAAAAGCTTCAAACAAGCCCCCTGCAACTCACAATGTTGGGTAGAAAAGATCGCTATGATCAAATTGATGATATGAGTATTAAGGCTGAAGAAAATCAATTTCAATGGTATGAGGCTACGGTAAAAGAGCTTAAAGAAACATTTGATTATGAATCATTGAGCCCCGAAGATCAAATCTCTTATGACTTATGGATGTATGAATTCCAACAAATGAAAGAGGGGTTGGAGTTTAAAAATATGGATTATGTATTTCATCAAATGATGGGTATGCACACTCAGTTCCCCAGCTTTATGATAAACTTTCACAAAGTAGATAGTGTTTCTGATATGAATGCATATATCACAAGAATAAAAGCTTCAAAAAATGCAATTAATGATTTACTGGAACGAGCAAGACTTCAGGCAGAAAAAGGTATCATTCCACCTAAATTTACTTTTGAGAGAGTACTTATTCAATGCAAAGAGCTCTTAAACGGAAAACCTTTTGCCGAAACAGAAAACAATGCCGCTTTGTGGTCTGATATGAATATGAAAATTGATCAACTCATTAAAAACGGTGATATTGATGAAATAGAAGCAAATACTTTGAGATCAAATGCTGAACAGGCTTTGACGCAATACTTTAAACCCGCCTATGAATCACTTATAAGTTGGCTTGAAGCCGAAATGCCCAATGCCGAAGAAACGCCCACAGGAGTGAGCAGACATCCCAAAGGAGAGGCTTATTACAATTATCGTTTAAAAACTTCGACGACGACAAACCTTACAGCAGATGAAGTTCATAAAATTGGTTTAGATGAAGTGGCTCGCATTCAGGAAGAAATGATGGCGATTAAAGACAAAGTGGGCTTTGAAGGAAGCTTACAAGAGTTTTTTAAATTTGTAAACACCGATAAACAATTTTTCTTTTCAAATACCGATGAAGGTAGACAAGCCTATATCGATGAATCTACAAAATTTCTTGACGATCTCACTAAAAAGCTACCTGACTATTTTGGCATATTGCCTAAAGCAGATTTGGTTGTAAAAAGAGTAGAATCTTTCAGAGAGCAGGATGGAGCCCCACAACATTATTTTCCCGGCACACCGGATGGTTCCAGGTCAGGAATTTATTATGCTCACTTATCAGATATGAATGCCATGCCCAAAACCACTATGGAAGGCGTTGCCTACCACGAGGGTAACCCGGGGCACCATATGCAAATCTCTATAGCACAAGAGCTGGAATCGGTTCCTGAATTTAGGAAACAAGCCCAATATACCTCTTATGTGGAAGGCTGGGCCTTGTATTCTGAAACTTTAGCCAAAGAAATGGGTGGTTATGAAAATCCCTATTATGATTTTGGTCGTCTGGTCAATGAAATATGGAGAGCTATAAGGCTTGTGGTTGATACCGGTTTGCACTCAAAAGGATGGACAGAAGCCGATGCGATTGCTTATTTTTCTGAAAATTCATCAATAGCACCAGGCGCTATCAAAGCCGAAGTACAACGTTATATGGTGATGCCCGGTCAAGCTACAGCTTATAAAATTGGGATGATTAAAATACAGGAGCTGCGTCAAAAGGCAGAGTTTGAACTGGCCGATGCTTTTGATATCAAAGGGTTTCACGATACTGTTTTAGGAGGTGGGGCGATGCCCCTAGAAATACTAGAAAGAAGAGTCAATCAATGGATTGATTCTCTCAAAAACAAAAGCTAGTACCTTTAGATTAACAAATCGCTTTTACATTTCCTGTCACTTAAAATAAAAACCACTCAGTAATCAGTTTGACTTCCTGAGTGGTAATTTTTTGTGGTGCTAACCTGGTTCTACTTTTTAATAAATTTCAAAGTTGCTGAAGGACTGCTCTTTAAGCGTATAAAGTAAATGCCGGTTTTTAAACTTGAAACATCGATTCTTTCATTTTTAAAAACAGTCGCTTGCTTAACGATTTGACCTAAGGCATTGTAAATTTCAATTTCTTCTTGCCCAAAATCTGTTGAATGAATGGTTATGAAATTTGAAGATGGGTTTGGATAGATATAAAATTCATTGGTATCTGAAATATCTGCTATTCCAAGTACTTCATCTTCTAAAGTAACTGTTTGCTGCAAATGATTAAAACCTGTTGCCGGATCCCAAAGATCAGTATTTGCAAATTGAATACTATAATCTGAATTTTCACTCAATAAATTGTTCTTATCAGGCATCCAGAGATACATATCAAAGGTACCCGGAATTCCTATATCAAAATTTTGACTAATGGAAACTGTAGATTCCCAGGTTCTTATATCAGTATCGATTAAGTGTGTTGTAATCTCATTGTTTTCAGTATTTTTCAAGACTAAAAAAACATCTCTTTCTTTAAACGCTCTGGCAAAACCCACATTTGTGATATTCAAATCCAAATCAAAATCCAATGTATTAGGAGTAACAGTAGATGAGTTTAAAACAAACCGATACCCTAAATTTCTGAGAATTTCATCATAATGGTTAGAATTAAGTTGACTCCAAAAATCTGGATGATAGTCTCTATTTATGGTTGTCCAGTTTGTCAACTCCATTTCAAAGATAGCGTTGTCACCGGTTGTTCTATAACCTGACTGGCAAGGATTTAATCCATTGGTTTCCCCTGTCATTGGCAAATATTTTGTTTCATTTGACAAATAATTATAAGCAGAAGTCCCCACAGGATTTTGACATTCACCCGTTGAATATGTTCCCATATCACCATAACTGTTTAAGAAAGCATCATTGTAAAAACCAATTCTGGCATTGGGTGTTGCTTGATAGGCAGTTTCTTCTGTTAATTGAGTCGAGCCATATAAGTTTTCTTTAACACCCACATATCTAACCTGAATTGGAATTTCAAGAGGTGTGGCTGCCAGCATTGCATCCACTACATCTTTTCTATTGTTCCATTGTGCAGAGGTGATAGAACCCTCTGTACCAAACTCTGAAGAATTGGTATAGTACCATTCTCCCCAAGTACCTATGAAACCGGCCTGAAGTGAAAAAATCACATCTTTATTGGCATTTAACAGAGGCGATAGTTGAGCGATGTGTGTTAAAATTTGTGACTTAGTGGGTTGTTGAGGACCACTTCCCTGAGAATTTGTATAGGCAAATCTTACAATAATCTTTAAGCCTGCAGTTCTCACATTGTCAAAATCATTTTGCATATTGTTTAAATATGTAGAATTGATGTCAGAATTCATAAATGCACCTAACATAAAGTAACGGTAAACAATTGTTACTTTATCACTACTATTTTTCCAATTGTTTAAGGTTGAAACCGGAAGGTTATTCGCTCCGTTTGTGGTCGCATAATTACTTGCAGTAATTGAATATTTTTGTAAACCCCGTTCAGGATTAGCAATAACATCATTTGAGGGTGTGTAATCTACTGTTTGTCCTGTCACAGATAGAAAGCAAGACATTAAAAATAGTAAAACACAAATCTTTTGAGTTTTCATAGGTTAAATTTTAATTGGATTTGGGACTGCTAATATAAATAAAATTTCATTTCATCCTAAAAAACATACACTTTATCGATAAAAAGCATTTTAAAAGTAAAAATATGTTAATTTTTTATGTGAGCTAAAAGGTGTTAATTAATAGGAATTGTGACCAATGAGCAGGTTTTGAGATAACAAAAAGGAAAGAAACATATTGTTTTAGAATGCAGCAAGTTATGAACACAGAAGATGAAAAAGTTAAGTCCAAAGCCTAAATATCGGGGTTGTGAAGAAAAGTTAAAATTTAGTGAAAATTTTCATCAAAGACAATAAGCCAAAATGACATACTTCGGAAAGGTATTTTAAATAAAATAGTTTGGTTCTCAACAGAACGGCCAGATATTTTGAAGGAAAGCGTTGATAGTAAGCGCAAACTCAAATGTTTTCATGAAAAACGATTTTTTTGCCGTTGATATTTCGTTTCGAGATATGCAATCGTATGTTTCATAAGTTTACTAAGCGTTTGTATATCAATATCATCCAGCTTTTTAATATAAATGCAGGCTTTGCCTAATTTGAATTTACCCAAAGTATCAATCAGGGGTTTATGTTCATCAAGACCCGTAAATACATAAAGTGAAATAGCTGCCTTGCGAGGTGAAAAACCAATAAGTGGGGCATCTCCCTCATGACCACTGTTGTATTTATAATGGTAACTGCCAAACCCAACAATCGAAGAGCCAAACATATAGGGTTCTTCACCTGAAATTGCTTTCATAAGTTTTATGAGCTCAAAGCTGTCTTTGCGTTTTTGCTCATTTTCAATAGCATTGATAAAGTCTGTTACACTTTCATTGGTGGGTTTTGTTTTGATTTCAGCCATTTTTTTAACTATTAGATTTTAAAGCAAATTTACCGGCGAGCCAAGCCATTGGGATGTATGCCAGCACCAAATCTGTGGTATTGTACCAAAGGGGTGCGGGAATCATAAATACCGCACCAATTCCTCCAAGAAGAAAAACGCAGCCAATGGCAATTGCAAACTTCATTTTATGGTTGGCTGCAATACGTGCGGCTAAGAATGCACCAACAAAGGTGCCTAATGCATGGGCAAGAAAAGGCATTAAAAAATGCTTGGGTTCAAAGAGGTGTATGCCTTCTTTGAGTCCTTCTGCAGTGGTGGTGTCTACGCCCTCCGGTGGAGGAATCAAAAGCCCGCTAAAATTAATGATAAGCATATTGACTGAACCGCCAATAACAATGCCTACAAGTACCGCCAAGATGTTTCTTAGAATTGGATTCATTGGTTTTGTGGTTTTGGTTGGATATTATAAAAGTAATTATTAAAAAAGATTTACCAGCATCAGTTTAGATTTTTTTGGAAACATCTGCTGCTTAAAACTTGTTCATATTGACCATATCTGGGAATGGGTTTGTAGCCCTTTTTTTGATAGAGAGCAATGGCTTCGGGATATTTGACGCCTGTTTCAAGAATGGTGTTTTTATAGTTTAATTCACGCGCCCAAAGTTCCAATTCGTTAAGGATTTTTGTTGCAACTCCTTCACCTCTGCAATGTGGCGAGACAAACATTCGCTTCACTTCTGCAGTTTGACTGTCAAAGTGTTTGAAGGCACCACAACCCACAGCAACTCGATTTTTGTATGCGACCACCACGTGATTAATTTTGTCAATTTTGTTGTACTGAGCGTGGAAGAGATGTTCATCTCCGTCCCTAAATTTAAGGTCTTCATCGAGTAGTTTTACCAATGATACAAAGTCATTGTTTGCTGAGGTGGTTCTTTCGATTAAAATCATAATTAATGGGTGTTTATTAGACGGTAAATCAATACTATAATTGCAATGATTACAAGGGTTGTATAAATAGGCTTGTTGTATTTTGCCATCCAATTGGGTAAATAAATATCAAAGTTGTCTTTTTGGGAATCTGAATACTTTCTTGCCACCAAAGTGATGGGACAAACGGCTTTAAAAATGAGTAAAACTAATCCTTCAAGTAGTATAAGACTTAGACATATCCAAACCCATCTATCAATTTTATTGACCAGGACGGAATAAAGCAAATAAAAAATAACAACATTGAAAAATACCCATATAAGGGTGTGCAGGATTTTAATCAGCTTTAGTTTTTGAGAATCATCCATTTTAAGACATGTAAACCGAAAATAAATTTACACAAAAAAAGGGTGTTTGAAAGTGCTTATTTCAATCTTTATATAAAAAAACAAATTTCTATGTTTTGGCTAACTTCAAAATTTATTCTTCATAAAACGTCACTTGATTCTTCTCAAGAAAATCTTTAATGACATCTACCCGAATGCACTGACCCAAATGAAGAAATGCATAATCATTGATTTTCTTCATTTCGCCCTTAATGAGCAGCTCTTTGTCTTCAATATCAAAACCCAGGTGAAGGTGTTTGGTGCTTTGTTGCATGCCATAAACAATTCCGTTTTCATCAAAAAGGGGACCGCCGCTTTGTCCTCTCAAACCGGGCGTACTCATTTCTATGCCCACGAGTTCATTGTTTTCAACAACGTTTCTGGTGATAATTCCATCGATAGGGAAAATGGGAACCATCGCTCTTTTGGTTTGGTCAAACTGAATGTCATCCTGGGATTCTTCATATTTGAAGTTATTGAATTCCGGAAACGGAAAACCCAACCGACACAGATATTTACCTTGTTCAATTTTTGAAGTGTCTTTTAAAAAACGGGCAAAACCCTCATATTTAATTTCGTTAAACCCTTTTAACTGAACGATTGCAAGGTCATATTTAGGATGTTGCTTTACCGTGATTTGATCAAAACGATCCACAGCACCCATAAAACTGTTTTTAATCTGTACGGTGGTGTCTTTTTTATACTTGTATTTTATTTCTAGCCCTTTTAAGTTTCTCTTAAAAGTATGATCTTTAGGTAACTTGGCTACTTCTGCTTTAAAGTCTAAAAATTGTTTGTTACGCTGTTCTGAAGCAATGATGAGTTGTGAAACATGTTTACAGGTGACCGCAGTTCCCATTTCATTGACAAAAAACAATGTTGACAAGCCGGGAGTAATATGTTTATTGCCATAGGCACGTGTAATGGTTTGCAATGGACGTGTAAATTTTGTAACTTCTTTGATAGCGTTGACAAACATAAACTCTATTTTTTCTTGTTTCGTTTATTGTAATTTTTATCGCCCCGGGTTTTGGGTTTTTTATATTTTTTTGCAATTTCCCTGCGATAAGAGCCACCCAAATTTTCCTTTTTATTCTTGTCTTTTTTCTCGTGAAAAGCGGGACCGGGTGCGTCTTCGTCGTTTTTATTGCGTTTGTTTGGGTTGTTTATTTCCTTAATAATGGGACGCTCCTCATAAGTGAGTTTTTCAGAAACTTCTACAGTTGCGGGCATCTCTAGACGGTTGACTTGCAATTGCATCAAGTTTTCAATGGCCTCAAGACTTTGTTCTTCAGCAGGTGTTGTCAATACAATTGCTCTACCCATACGCTCTGCACGTCCTGTTCTTCCAATGCGGTGGATGTAGTTCTCGGGATAATCGGGTGTATCGACATTGAACACATGAGAAATATTCTCAAAATCAAGACCTCGTGCCATCACGTCTGTCGCTACGAGAATTCGGTTTTCACCGGCTTCAAACTGCCTGATGCTTCTTATTCTGTAATTTTGGGTTTTATTTGAATGAATGACACAGAGTTCTTCTTTGAACTTTTCATCGAGTAATTCAAAAAGCAGGTCGGCTACTTTTTTATTTTTAACAAAAAGTAAAACTTTGGAATAGGTTTCAGCGTCAGCGAGCAAATCGAGCAAGAGGTTTACCTTAGTGTAAAAATTGGGAACGTGGTAGACACTTTGTTCTATATTTTTAAGGGGCTCACCGCTCAAGGCCACTGAGACTTTTTCGGGATTTTTAAAAAACACCGAAAGTAGTTCTTCTACATCTTCGGTCATTGTTGCTGAGAAAAGGATGTTTTGTCTTTGCTTGGGCAAGATATCAAAGATGTTCACCAGTTGATGCCTGAAACCCAAATCGAGCATAACATCCACTTCGTCAATAACGAGTTTTTGAATTGATTTTAATTGTAATACACGGCTCACGGCAAGATCAAACAGGCGACCCGGTGTGGCTACAATAACATCAAGACCTTCTGCAATTGCTTTCTTTTGGGTATTGATATTGGTGCCTCCATAGACACCCAACACTCTCAAGTTTGAATATTTAGCCAGTTTTTCAGTTTCTTCAACAACTTGTAAAACGAGTTCACGGGTGGGAACTAAAACCAATACCCTTGGGTTCTCCTGCCTTGAATAAGGGAGCATCCTCAAAATGGGTAGCATATACGCAAAGGTTTTTCCGGTGCCGGTTTGAGCAATCCCCACCATATCCCTGCCAGACATTACAACAGAAAATGATTGCTCTTGTATGGGGGTGGGAGAGTCAATTCCCAGGTCATTGAGGGCATTGAGCAGGGGTGTGGTAATGTTTAAATCTTCAAAAGTCAAAATAGGTCATTTTAAGCGGCAAAGGTACGCTTATTTTAGATTTAGGAATCTGCTAACAGCTTTTCTATAGAATTTGGGTATTTTTGTAGTCTCAATTTAACTCACATACAAGAAATACCGCTATGGCGGAAATGAATATGAAAAAAATTTTAGCGTTTGCCGGATCAAATAGTAGTACATCTATCAATCACAAACTTGTTGAATATGCTGCCTCTCAAATTACTGCTCACGAAGTGAAAATCATTAAGCTAACTGATTTTCCTTTAGAAATTTTTAGTGAAGACCTTGAAAAGGAAAGCGGTTTTTCAGTTAATTTAAAGTTGCTTCTCAACGAAATAGAAAAAGCTGATGCCTTGATGGTGTCAGTCAATGAGCACAATAGTGCAACTTCAGCCTTTTTCAAAAATGTATTAGACTGGTTGTCGCGCATCAAATACAAGTTTCTCGAAAATAAAAAAATTCTTTTAATGAGCACCTCTCCCGGTAAAGGAGGTGCTGCCAAATCACTAGAATATGTGAAAGAGGCAATGACACGTCGTTACAATGGCACCATCGTTGAGAGTTTTAGCTTTCCATCATTCAATGAAAACTTTTCTGTAGCAGAAAATAAAATCACCAACGAAACTTTGGCTTTAGGCTTTACAGACATTCTCCAAAATTTTGAACATCAAATAAACAGCTAGTTGCGAAAAGTTAAAAAAATAGTTTTAACAAATCCTGAGGATTTTAAACAGAAATTACTTTTTTGGTCACAACAATTTGACGAATTTGTTGGTTTGGATTCCAACCCAAAATTTAACGAAGCAAATCAAAAGCATTCCAGCTATGATTTTATACTTGCAGCAGATGCCCTCACCGCAATAAAAACTGACTATCAAAATGCTTTTGACAAGCTTGAAGAGTATAGATTATCTACCCATGACTGGATTTTTGGCTACCTCACTTATGATTTAAAAAACGATATTGAGGACCTCACATCCACCAATCCTGATTGTATTTTATTTCCTGATTTGTATTTTTTTCAACCCAAGAAATTGTTTTTTATCAGTGGAAATACACTGGAAATGCATTACCTCAATTTTGTTTATGATGAAATGGAAGAAGATTTCAATGCGATTGTAAACTTTCAAGCTCAAGGCGAAAATGAAGATTCCAATTTTTTAAAAATACAATCGCGGCTTTCAAAACAAGACTATATCCAAAAAGTGAAGCAAATGCTTCATCACATCCAAATGGGAGACATTTATGAAGCTAATTTTTGTCAGGAATTTTATGCTGAAAATGCAACCATCAACCCGGTTATTACATTTGAAAAACTCAATGCCATTTCATCTTCACCTTTTGCTGCTTTCGTAAAATTGGAGGAACATTTTTTGCTTTCGGCCTCACCGGAAAGGTATCTAAAAAAAGTAGGGACAAAAATCATCTCGCAGCCTATCAAAGGAACGGCAAGAAGGTCTCAAAACATCGAAGAGGATTTAAAACTCGCCACCGCCTTGCAAATCGATAAAAAAGAACGCTCAGAAAATATAATGATAACAGACTTGGTGCGCAATGACCTTTCGCGCACAGCTACAAAAGGAAGCGTTAAAGTTGAAGAGCTCTGTGGTTTATATACCTTCAAACAAGTACATCAGCTAATCACCACAATAACTTCAGAGGTTGCAGAATCAACAACTATTGTTGATGTGTTGAAAACCACTTTCCCAATGGGAAGCATGACGGGAGCACCCAAAGTGAGTGCTATGAAAATCATCGATGCACTGGAAGAAACAAAACGCGGGTTGTACAGTGGGGCAGTGGGCTATATTTCGCCGCAAGGCAATGCCGATTTTAATGTGATCATTCGCAGTATTTTATACAATAATCAAAATAACTTTCTCAGCTTTTCTGTGGGAAGTGCCATCACCATTAAATCAACTCCCGAAAATGAATATGAAGAATGCCTACTGAAGGCAAAAGCGATGATGGAGGTTTTAAATAAATAAAGCGGCAAATTCGATTTCGGCTCCGCTCAACCTTCGTGATTATGGCACCAAACACTAAATTCCAACTGATATGAGAAATTGAACTCTATATTAATAAAAAAAGGGCAACCATATTTAGGCATGCTCAGACCTGAAACCAGGAACCTAAAACTATAAACCAGAGACCACATCCACACTCCAGGCCTCTGCTTTTTTTGAGAACATAGGTTTGGTTACACTCCAAACACTATTGAACAGGATGCTTTTTCTATAGGCTTCTAAATGGGCTTCATCTTCCCATTTGCTGTAGGTAAAGAAGATGTTTTTCTTGTTTTTGTCTTGGTGTAATTCTAAAAGATGACACCCCGGAAAATGCCTTATTTTTTCTTTAACCTGTTCAAAATTTTTGAGGAAATCATCAGTTTTCTCAGGTTGAAATTCCATTTTTACAATTCGAATAAACATTTTAAAAAGCTTAAGATTCAAAATCTATTGTAATCGTATCTCTAAAATAAAGACCAAAGAGGGTAGAAGCACTTCCCACAGTTTGCGGGTTGCTTTTGTAAATGGCTAATTCCAAAAAGCCGGAAGCATTCCATAACGCAAGTTTTTTTCCATCCTCTTCTCTCTTGTCGGGCGGGGAATTAAAATCAATGGCATCGCTGTATTTGGCATATACCGTTTTAAATTTAATAGTGCGTGCTGTAATTGTAAAGGGGTTTCCTTTACCCACTTTTTCAAAAAGTTTTTTTGTTATATTGGTTACTACGTTTCCATAGTTGTCGATATAAAGCACACTACCCACTATTTGGTTTTGATAAACTGCCGGAGTGAAACCTTTCAATTCTTTAATTTCAGAAATTTTTTTTCCAATTACATCTAAAGTCCCGCCTCTGGCAATGTGGCAAGCCACTTTCACAAAAACATCGAGCACCGGAAAGTCTGATATAACCCGGTCGTGGATATTTATTTCCACAATTTTTTGAGGACGTAAGTCTTGAGTAATGAGCGAAATAATACCATTATCTGCACATAAAAAATAATGCCCGTCGAGCAAAACAGCGATGTGTTTGTTTTCCGGGGTTAATTCAGAATCAATACCAATGATGTGTATGGTTCCTTTTGGAAAACTTTTATAAGCGTTTTGGATAATATATGCCGCTTCTGTAATATGAAAAGGAGAAATAGAATGTGAGATATCAACAATTTTTATGTCTTCTAATTCACTGTAAATAGCTCCCTTAACCGCTCCTGCAAAATGATCTTTCTCTCCAAAATCGGTCGTAAGTGTTATAATTGGCATAGATAAATTGTTGATATTTTTTTAACCTCAAACCCTTGAGGTAACCACAAAAATACATTAGATTTGTAGTACAAACTTAATCAATAAATAAGACAATTCATTAAATAAATATCTGCTTTTGAACGAACTTATTCTAGAAATTACAGAGATAAGTCCCAGTGAATTATTTGGGCAACAAAATGCCAACATCAATCTGTTAAAAAAGTACTATCCCAAGTTAAAAATTGTCGCTCGCGGAAACCGCTTAACGGTTTTTGGCGATGAAGAATTATTGGAGGAATTTGATAAGAAATTTACCATGTTGATGGAACATTTTGTCAAATACAATAAACTTGATGAAAACGTTATAGAACGCATCATCACCAGTAATAGCAAAGCAGACTATGAAACTCCCGATAGCAGTGGAGAAATACTCGTTCACGGTGTGGGAGGAAAAAAAGTCAAAGCAATCACCGTCAACCAGCGAAAACTGGTAGACCTGATGAAAAAAAACGATATGGTGTTTGCAGTGGGGCCCGCCGGAACCGGTAAAACCTATACAGGAGTTGCTCTCGCGGTAAAAGCACTTAAAGAAAAACAAGTTAAACGCATAATACTCACACGCCCTGCCGTTGAAGCCGGAGAAAACCTTGGATTTCTTCCTGGAGATTTAAAAGAAAAACTTGACCCTTATATGCAGCCTTTGTATGATGCATTGAGAGATATGATACCTCATGAAACCCTTGCTTCCTATATTGAAAAAGGAGTGGTTCAAATCGCTCCACTTGCTTTTATGCGTGGTCGCACACTTGATAATGCCTTTGTAATTTTAGATGAAGCACAAAACACGACTCATGCTCAAATGAAAATGTTTCTAACACGAATGGGCAAAGATGCTAAGTTTATGATTACAGGTGACCCCGGTCAAATTGATTTACCCAGAAGGGTCATCTCCGGATTGAAAGAAGCTTTGCTCGTTTTAAAAGATGTCAAAGGTGTTGGAATTATTTTTCTGGATGACAAAGATGTTATCAGACACAGATTGGTGAAAGAAGTCATAGCCGCATACAAGGCGATTGAAAACGTAGAATAAGATGGACACTACCCTCACAAGCACAACTTTTAATTTTCCGGGACAAAAAAAAGTGTATCACGGAAAAGTGAGAGATGTATACACGCTTGAAAATGATTTGTTATTAATGGTAGCCTCAGACCGAATTAGTGCGTTTGATGTTGTTCTGCCAAAGGGAATACCTTTCAAAGGGCAAATCCTCAACCAAATAGCCACTAAAATGATGAAGGCTACTTCAGACTTGGTTCCCAATTGGCTCTTAGCCACCCCAGACCCCAATGTGGCCATAGGACATGCTTGTGAACCTTTTAAAATTGAAATGGTCATCAGAGGTTATTTAAGCGGTCACGCTGCGAGGGAATACAAATCTGGTAAAAGAATGCTCTGTGGCGTTCCCATGCCAGAAGGAATGATTGAAAATGATAAGTTTCCAAGACCCATCATCACACCAGCTACAAAAGCCGAAAAAGGTGATCATGACGAGGATATTTCCAAAGAAGAAATTTTAAAAAGAGGGGTCGTTTCGCCCGAAGATTATGCAATTCTGGAAGACTATACACATAAATTGTTTCAACGAGGCACAGAAATAGCTGCCGAAAGAGGCCTTATTTTAGTGGACACTAAATATGAATTTGGTAAAACCAAAGAAGGCAAAATCGTTTTAATAGACGAAATTCACACCCCCGATTCTTCACGTTATTTTTATACTGAAGGCTATCAAGAAAGACAAAACAGGGGCGAGGCTCAAAAGCAACTTTCTAAAGAATTTGTAAGACAATGGTTGATACAAAATGGTTTTCAGGGTAAAGAAGGACAACAAGTGCCCTTTATGTCTGATGAATATGTTGAAAGTGTTTCAGCGCGATATATTGAGTTGTATGAAAACATCACGGGCGAGCAATTTATAAAGGCAGATGTTTCAGATATTGCAAAACGGATAGAAAAAAATGTGAAACGCTATTTTTCCAAAGAGTAATTCTTTTCTCTAAAATTAAAACTATACACATACCCTAAACTTAACTCATTAAAATCAGCTTGACCAAGGTTTGCATTAATGTGAGCCCCAATATAAAAATTGTGTTTGGGGTTTTTATCGGTTCCCAACAAGTAATACTTTAAGCCCAAACGACTGGATACTGTTCGTTTAATTTCATAATACCAGTCCAATTCCCCATAAACTACAGCTATAAAAGGATTTTGCATTTGATCATAAGCAATGTAAACATATCCTTGGTTCAATATCCAGTCAACCTGATAAAAAGGCTTGTATATGTTGAGTCCCAATTGAAACTCAACACCAAAATGATTCATTAACAATTCACCTGTCCCAAAAACCCCAAAGTTTGTAGCATAACCATAGGGGTTTTCTATAAACTGTGGGTAGCGCTCAACAATTAATTCTTCCTCATTTTTTATGTAATCATAATAATGTCCATAAAACCGGTAATAAGCGCCAATGCCAAACTTATATGTTTTATTGATAACCTTACCGTAGGTAAAAGCAGCCGAGTAAATTTCTTTTTTATCATTAAAAATTTCAGAAAGCACATTTTGCCCCACACCAACGCGAAACGATTTGAAATTATGTGTTGACCTCCTTGTGGGTGTTTTTTTTAGATAGGTTTTTGGAAACCCCTCTTCATTAGAATATTCCATTTCATAAGAAACCCCAAAGAGAAAAGAATTATAACCCTGGTTTGGCAGTCTAACGTGCCCGTTTGAATGGTGTAAATAATTTAACCCCAACTTTAAAGTAGCGTTTTCAAGTTTCAACAACTCATATAACAGAGAACCCCTAAAAGCCCAGGCAATATCTGTAGAAATTCCTTTATTTAGCGGATTAGTACGAATGTTGTATTGCATATTGTGGTAAGAGGCTCCCAGTCCAAAAAGCAGAGAAAATCGTTTACTCCCTAAAAAATTGAATTCAGCATTGGGTATTATTGAATAAGATTTCCCGACAAACTCAGCATTACTATAATCTGACACACCAAAAAGAAGCCCTGTTTTTGGGTAGTTTAGTCGGTATGCCCATTCTTGACCATTTGCATTCTGGAAAGTTCCAAAATTTAAAAAAAAGGATTTCTGTAAATCCACATCCGGAAAGTCAGTGTTGGGTTCAGAAAGTTGCCCAATCATAAGTTCCGGTGTGATAAAGTTTGAGTGATTTAAAGTGTCAATTACTTGTCCGGATAATGTCCAACAAACAAAAACACATAGATATAAAAGCACGTTTCTCAATACTCAATACAGCAAAAAGTAAATTAATCAAAATAATTAAAACTCTGCCCGTTTTTGATACTCAAGACAGATTCATAAATTAACTTGATAACGTTTTCCACATCATCACGATGAACCATTTCAACCGTTGTGTGCATATACCTCAGAGGTAATGAAATTAATGCTGAAGGCACACCGCCATTGCTATAAGCAAAAGCATCTGTATCGGTACCTGTAGAGCGAGAGGAGGCCATTCGTTGGAAAGGAATTTTATTTTTCTCTGCAGTTTCAATAAGAAGTTCGCGTAATTTATTTTGGACGGCTGGCGCATAAGAGATCACGGGTCCATCGCCAATTTTTGTTTCACCTTCGGTTTTCTTCTCAATCATTGGGGTAGTGGTGTCGTGACAAACATCTGTTACGATTGCCACATTGGGTTTTATGGTTTGGGTAATCATTTCTGCCCCCCTCAATCCAATTTCCTCCTGAACAGAGTTTGTGATATACAAACCAAAAGGCAACTTTTTTTTATTCTCTTTTAAAAGACGCGCCACTTCAGCAATCATAAATCCGCCCATTCGATTGTCTAATGCGCGACACACAAATTTGTTTTCGTTTAAAACGAAAAAAGTATCAGGATATGTAATGACACATCCCACATGAACCCCCAGTTTTAAAACTTCCTCTTTATTTGAACAGCCTACATCAATAAAAATATTCTCGAGGTTTGGCGATTGTTCTTTTTCTTTACTTTTTCGGGTGTGTATGGCGGGCCATCCAAAGACACCCTGTACAATACCATTTTTGGTATGGATATTTACCCGTTTTGAAGCAGCTATCTGATGGTCACTTCCTCCATTCCTGATTACATAAATAAGACCATTGTCTGTAATGTAGTTGACATACCAGGAAATTTCATCGGCGTGTCCTTCAATAACTACTTTGTATTTAGCGGTTGGGTTTATAACGCCCACAGCAGTACCATAGTTGTCTGTGATAAAAGTATCTACATAAGGCTTAAGGTAATCCATCCAAAGTTTTTGTCCTTCAGATTCATACCCTGTGGGGGCTGCGTTGTTTAAATAGTTTTCAAGAAACGTCAGCGATTTTTTGTTTAGTATCGATTTTGCCATGGTTTTAATTTTAAAGCGAAAATACCAATATTAATAAGAATTTAATAACACAAGAAGATATAATGTTTAATTTTGGAATGATTTTAGCCATAAGCTCCAAAATCAAATGAATTTATGACAAAATTAAGTTGTTTTTTTTTGCTTCTGTTATCATATATAAGCTTGGCTCAAGATGATGATGAGTATCGCTATCATAAAAATGATACCACAGAGTACATTTACATGATAATTGATGGTGATACACTGCCCAGACAATTTATCGATCTGGAAGAAGTTTATTTATTAAATAAGCTAAAATTTGATTCAGCTACAGAAAGAAGAGCTTATCTTATATTAAGGAGAAGAACCCGAAAAGTGTATCCTTATGCTAAACTTGCAGCAGATAGATTATACACTATGAATGAACGACTTGAATCATTGGAATCTAATAGAGATCGGCGCATCTACACCAAACGAATACAAAAATACATCGAAGAAGAGTTTACCGATGAGCTGAAAAAACTTACCAGAAGTGAAGGACGTATATTGGTCAAACTAATTCACCGTCAAACAGGAATGACAGTCTTTGACTTGGTTAAAGATTTAAGAACCGGCTGGAGAGCTTTTTGGTACAATTCAACTGCCAATATGTTTGATATTTCTTTAAAGTCAGAATTTCAACCTGAGACTGTTAAAGAGGACTTTCTTATTGAAGACATTCTTCAACGTGGTTTTCAGGAAGGTGTTCTTGAGCTTCAGCACCCGGCCGCACCTTTAAATTATTTTGATTTAAAAGAAAAATGGATGAGTAAATAAATCCAAATTCCTTTGAAAATTAATTTTATTTCGTATCTTAGTAGTTCGCTAAAAAATATTTTCAAGTACAAAATAATCGTTTTCAGCACGTTAGATTTTGACTGGAAAATTTCTTTATAATTGTTTTATATTTTGCTTGCTCACTTACAAAACAGTTGTATATTTGCAGCCGCTTTGAAGGAGATATAACCTGATAAGTTCGATTAAGTTCAGAGATAGTATTTACTGCGATTTTTTTTTGAGATATTTTTTTAGAAATAAATTTAAAAAAGTCTTGTGGGATAAAAAAAGGGTATTATCTTTGCACCCGCTTTGCGAGTCAGAGTAAAAAAATAAAGAGAAGAAGCTCCTTCGCCTAGAGCTATGGAGTACAAAAAAGTTCATTGATATATTGAATTGACAGCGTATTTTTTTTGATTGGAAAC